>Ga0210396_10000055_pt1 | contig 227140 bp, 223 predicted proteins | sample IncBWH17OmetaG_FD_155466 | JGI IMG/M metagenome (GOLD analysis project Ga0210396, IMG submission 155466) | Forest soil microbial communities from Barre Woods Harvard Forest LTER site, Petersham, Massachusetts, United States - Inc-BW-H-17-O ... | reverse complement strand
TCGAGACCGGGAATAGACCTATCCCCTTCAAATCATCACCATTCCACCATTCACATGCAACGTCTGTCCGGTGACGTAGGCGGCCTCGTTCGAGGCGAGAAAGACGACCGCCGCGGCGACTTCCTCGGGCGTGCCGGCCCGGTTGGCCGGAACCTTTGCCAGGATGACGTCGCGTTGCTTGTCGTTGAGCTTGTCGGTCATCGGCGTGACGATGAAGCCTGGCGCGACGCAGTTCGCGGTGACGCCGCGCTTGGCATATTCCTGTGCGGTGGCCTTGATCATGCCGGCAATGCCGGCTTTGGCGGCGACGTAATTGGCCTGGCCCGGATTACCGGTGGTCCCCACCACCGACGTGATCGCGATGATGCGGCCGAAGCGGCGGCGCATCATGCCGCGCACGGCGGCCCGCGTCAGGCGGAAGGTGGCGGTGAGGTTGATGGCGATCACTTGCTCCCAATCTTCGTCGCGCAGCTGCACCAGCAAATTATCGCGCGTCACCCCGGCATTGGCGACCAGCACGTCGAGTTGCCCCATCGCTTCCTCGGCGCTCGCGACCAGGGCATCGACGGCGGCGGCATCGGCGAGATTGCACGGCAGAACATGGACGCGGCCGCCGAGTTCGCCGGCGAGCTGATTAAGCGCGTCGACGCGCGTGCCGGAGATCGCCAGTGTCGCGCCTTGCCCATGAAGGGCGCGCGCGATGCTGCCGCCGATGGTGCCGGTCGCTCCCGTGACCAAGGCGGTTTTTCCGGTGAGATCGAACATCGCGTCCTCTTCAAACGCTCAGGATGGCCTTGAACTTGGTGACGTCGTCGGGCGTGCCGATCGCGGATGCATTGGTACTAGGCGCAATGCGCTTGATCAGCCCGGTCAGCACCTTGCCGGCGCCGACCTCATAGAACGTCGTCACGCCGGCTTGCGCCATGAACAGTACCGACTCGCGCCAGCGTACCGTGCCGGTCACCTGCGCGACCAGGCTTCGCACGATGTCGGCAGGGTTGTTGATCGGCTGCGCCAGAACGTTGGCGACCAGCGGCACGGACGGCGGTTTCACGGCGACAGTCGCCAGCGCCTCGGCCATGGCGTCGGCGGCCGGTTGCATCAGGGCGCAATGGAAGGGTGCGGAGACCGGCAGCAGCATGGCCCGCTTTGCCCCGCGCGTCTTGGCCAGTTCCACCGCGCGCTCAACAGCCATCTTGTCGCCCGACAGCACGACTTGCTCGCCGCCATTGTCGTTGGCGGCCGCGCACACGTCGGCACCGGCCGCTTCGGCGGCGACGACTTTGGCGGTGCCGTAATCCAATCCGATCAGCGCCGCCATGGCGCCGGCACCGACCGGCACCGCCTTTTGCATGGCGCGGCCGCGTATCCGCAAAAGCCGCGCCGCATCTGCGATCGACAGCGATTGCGCGGCGGCAAGCGCGGAATATTCACCGAGCGAGTGGCCGGCGACGAAGGCGGCATCGCGCGCCAAATTCACGCCGGCTTCCGCCTCGAGGACCCGCATGGCGGCGAGCGAAACCGCCATCAGTGCCGGCTGTGCGTTTTGCGTCAGCGTGAGCGTCTCCGCCGGCCCGTTCCAGATGATTTCGCTGAGCCGTTCGCCGAGCGCGGCGTCGACTTCCTCGAACACCTGACGCGCTGGCGCGAAGGCCTCGGCCAGCCCCTTGCCCATGCCGACCGCCTGGCTGCCCTGGCCCGGAAAAACGAACGCAACCGCCATTTATGACCTGCCCCGGTGAAAGGGGCGAAAGATACTCCGATCAGGGCCCTGTCAAGGGAGCCGGGCCGGCGGTGGGCCAAAGGCGGCCAAGGTAACAAAGCGACAACCGCCTATTGATAGTCTGGGCCCGCCAAATGACGCCGCGCCACAGCGCATCGTTCACGAGCAGCCTTCCATGGGTCTTTATGCGCCGGTCACCGAAGACGAACTCGCCCGCGCGCGAACCGACCCGGCATTCCGGCAGAAGCTCCTGAGCCAGAACATGGAAGCCCTCCTCACCGGCATAAAGAAGCTGCGTAAAGCCCCCCCTGCCACCGGACCCGGCGACAAGCAGATCCGCGAAGGCGTCGAACTGGCGGTACGGCTCGCCGAGCTGATCCAGGGGCCGGCCAAGCCCTCCCGCTGAGCCTCAATAACGCTGTTTCTGCAGAAAGCCTTGCCTCTATAGCCTTGCCTTTCCTCGCCGGCCGCGCGTATAAGGCCCCATTCCGCTCTACCCCGGCCGGGGGCTGAACGGACGGCCAAGTCTCGCTTAAAGCGCCAGTCGGCGTTAAAGCGCCAGACACGGTAGGACCCTCGGGTCCGGCGTCCGGTGTCCCCGCCTTCAGAGCATTCGAGCCTTTCCCGAAGGGCTCGAGGGGCTTGGCGCCGAGGCGAGCGAGGGCAAAAGGAAAGGGCATTCATGCCGCTCTACGAACACGTCTACCTTGCGCGTCAGGACGCCAGCACGCAGCAGGTCGAGGAATTGACCGCGCAGTTGAAGGGCGTCATCGAAGGTCTCGGCGGATCCATCACCAAAAACGAATACTGGGGCGTGAAGTCCCTGTCTTACCGGTTGCGCAAGAACCGCAAGGCGCATTTCACGCTCATGAACGTCAGTGCGCCGCCGGCCGCGATCAACGAGATCGAGCGGCTCGAGCGGCTCAATGAAGACGTGCTGCGCTATCTTACCATCAGGGTCGAGGAGCACGAAGAAGGCCCCTCCGCCATGATGCGCCGGGCGGAGCGTGATCGCGATCGCGACGACCGCAGGGGCGACCGGGGTGATCGCTTTGGCGACCGCGGCGATCGCTTCGGAGATCGCGGCGATCGCGGTGACCGTCCGCGCGATCGCGACCGGCGTCCGCGCGAAGGCTCCGACGAAGCTGAAACGACGGCGACGGAGGAATAGCCATGGCAATGTCCCCGCAAGGTGGAGGTGGAGGTGGAGGCGGCCGCCGGCCGTTCTTTCGCCGCCGCAAGAGCTGCCCGTTCTCCGGCGCCAATGCGCCGAAGATCGATTACAAGGACGTCAAGCTGTTGCAGCGCTTCGTGTCGGAGCGCGGCAAGATCGTGCCGAGCCGCATCACCGCGGTCTCGGCCAAGAAGCAGCGTGAGCTCGCCCAAGCGATCAAGCGTGCGCGCTTCCTTGGGCTTTTGCCTTACGTAATCCGGTGATGACAATCCAACGTCCCTGCCCCGGTACAACGGAGGCGGCCGCAAAGGAGACGTCGCGATGGAAGTGATTTTACTCGAGCGTGTCGCCAAGCTCGGCCAGATGGGCGACGTGGTGCGCGTCAAAGACGGCTTCGCCCGCAATTTCCTGTTGCCGCGCGGCAAGGCGCTGCGCGCCACGGAGGAAAATCGTGGCCGCTTCGAGGGCATGAAAACCGAGCTCGTGGCCCGCTCGCAGACGCTCAAGACCGAAGCGTCCGGTGTCGCCGAGAAACTCAACGGCGAGAGCTTCACTGTTCTGCGCCAAGCTTCGGAAACCGGCCAACTGTTCGGCTCGGTGTCGCCACGCGACCTCGTCGGCCTCATCAACAGCTCGGGCTTCGCCGTCAATCGCAATCAGATCGCGTTGAATACGCCGATCAAGACGATCGGGCAGCACAGTGTGCCGATTTCGCTGCATCCCGAGATCGAGACCATGATCACCGTGATCGTGGCGCGCAACAACGACGAGGCGGCGCGCATTGCGCGCGGCGAGGACATCAGCCAGTCGCGCGAAGAGCCGACCGAGGCGGAAGCCGCGGTGATCGCGGCAGAAGCGTTCTTCGAGCCGGAGGCCAAGGAAGCGGCGCTGGCGCGCGAAGACGGCGAGCCGGCCGAAAGCGCCGCCGCGGCCGACAAAGCCTGAGCGGATCAGGCGAGCCTTTCTTCAGTCGGGAATATCGTCGCGCGGGACCGGGGCGTTTTCGCCGGAATCGGCGTTCGCCGGCGCGGCCGCGCTCGGGCCGGGAACCGGGCTTTCCTGGGCGGGCGGGCTGGACGGGGCCGGCTCGGCAACGACGGCCGTGGGCTGTTGCGTGGGCGGCGCGGACGCCGGTTCATTACGGCGGTTCCGGCTGGCGGTCGCCGGTTGCGGTCCTTGGCGCCCGGCGGCGGGCGACGCCTGGTCGGGCTTTTCCGCCGGCCGCGATGGCGCAGGTTCAGCGGAGGCTCTGTTGCGGTCAGGAGTGGCCCCAGGCTTCGGCCCTCGCGCCGGCGCCGCCTCACCACCACCCGCCCCCATCACATAGGCGGCAAGCGCTGCGGCTTGGTCTTTGCTCGCCGTATAGTGCTCGACCAGAAAGCTGGCGAGGCCGGAACTGCCCCGCCCGTTGGCCAGCCCCCGGGCCGACTTGTGGCAGGTCGCGCAATCGTTGGCGAAGACCTCCGCCGGCGACTTGCCCTGGTCGATATTGGTCTGGGCCTGCGCCATTGCCGGAGCGAGGACGAGAAGCAAACCGATCGCAGGCGCGACACCCCGAAACACCCCGGCCTCCCTCGGTTTTGTCGGCTGACCCATCATCCTTAACCCAAAACCGGCCGCATGGCAGGGGGCGAGGCGTTCCCCCGCAGGGAGACATGTTTAGCGCATTGCTGGTCAAGGAGGATTTTGTTTTAATAACGGCAGGAACAAAGACGCCTCTGGCGCAATGATCGATTGGGCGGCCTGCAGCAGCGGCCGCAAGCCTGATTGAGGCATCAATCGCCGCATGTTGCGCCGGGGTGGGCGTAGGCGTGCGTGGAGGCGGCCGTGGATCGGTTGCTGCCGATGTTCTTGAGACGGCTTGTCCGCCGTGGATCGTTTACGGTCACGACGGCGGCCGGCAAGACCTACACCTTCGGCGATGGCCGCGGGCCGCCGGTTGCCGTGCGCTTTACCTCCGCCAGGGCGCAACGCTCCGTCCTGCTCGATCCCGAGCTAAAACTCGGCGAAGCCTATATGGACGGCACGTTCGTCGTCGAACGCGGCTCGATTGCCGACGCGCTGGCGGTCCTGTTCGGGCAAGAGCGGTTTGTTTCGCCGATCTGGGCCATGCTGCCGCGGCTCCTGCGCTATCTGTTCCGGCGCTTGCAGCAATTCAATCCGCGATCCCGCTCCCGCCACAACGTCGCGCATCACTACGACCTCGACGGCAGGCTTTACCGGCTCTTCCTCGACGGCGACGAGCAATATAGCTGCGCCTATTTCGAACAGCAGGACCAGTCGCTCGACGACGCGCAATTGGCCAAGAAGCGCCATCTCGCCGCAAAACTCTGCATCGCACCCGGCGCCAAGGTGCTCGACATCGGCTGCGGCTGGGGCGGCCTGGCGCTCTATCTGGCGGAAATTGCCGGCGCGCGGGTGACCGGCATCACGCTATCGCAAGAACAGTATAAGCGCGCCCAGAACCGGGCGCTCGAGCGCGGCCTGACGGGGAATACCACCTTCCGCCTGGTGGATTATCGCGACGTCGACGGCCGCTTCGACCGCATCGTGTCGGTCGGCATGTTCGAGCATGTCGGCGTCGGCTTTTACGATACCTTCTTCCGCAGATGCGCACAGCTTCTCGCCGACGACGGCATCGCGCTCCTGCACGCGATCGGCCGCAGCGGCCCGCCCAGCATCACCAATCCCTGGATCGCCAAATATATCTTTCCTGGCGGCTACATCCCGGCGCTATCCGAAGTGATGCCGGCCGTTCAACGCGCCGGCCTCCTGGTCAGCGACGTCGAAATCCTGCAATTGCACTATGCCGAGACCCTCAAAGCCTGGCGCGAGCGCTTCCTCGCCCACCGCGACGAGGTCATGCGGCTTTACGATCAGCGCTTCGTGCGGATGTGGGAGTTCTATCTCGCCTGCTCCGAGATGGCGTTCCGCAAGAGCGATATGGTGGTGTTTCAAATCCAGTTGGCCAAGCACAAGGGCGTCACACCGGCGACGCGCGACTATATCGCGCGCGAAGAAGCGCGGCTGCGCGCGCGCGAGCGCGGCTCCGCGGCACCGCTGCGGCTGGCCGGCGAATAGTCCGGCGAGCGCCGCCGCTGCAAGGCTGCCGTCAAGAGCGGAACGCTAACTATCAACGGTCGACTGCGGCGCGGTGAGTAGCGGGGACAGCCGCAAACAGGGTTTCCCAATCCGGTGCCGGTCGATTAATGACGACACGTGCGTGGTTGCATGCGGCGTTTGCGGGCAAGTGCCGCTGTCGTTGAGTGATCCGCGATGTTGAGTGACCCAAAATTGTTTAACTTGAGCGTGGCCGACTCAAAAACGGCCAAATGCGCATCCTTTGATCGGGACCATGGCACCATTCGATTCGGCTGCACGCAAGCAAATCCCCGCGGAACCGGCGTTCCGCGCGCCGCCGCATAATATCGAGGCTGAACAAGCGCTCCTGGGCGCCATCCTGGTCAATAACGAGGCGTTCTACCGGGTTTCCGATTTCCTCGAGCCGAAGCATTTCTTCGAACCCGTCCACCGACGCATTTATGAGCTGGCCGGCGGCCTGGTCCGCGCCAACAAGCTCGCCACGCCGGTGACATTGAAGACGTTCCTGCCGGCGGACTTCGACGTCGCCGGCCTGTCGCTCAATCAATATCTGGCGCGGCTTGCCGCCGAGGCGACGACCATCATCAATGCCGAGGATTACGGCCGCACCGTCTACGACCTCTCGATTCGCCGCGACCTGATCGCGATCGGCGAGGACATGGTCAACACCGCCTACGACGCACCGGTCGACGCCACGCCGGCGAGCCATATCGAGGACGCCGAGCGCAAGCTTTACGAGATCGCCGAGACCGGGCGCTATGATTCCGGCTTCCAGCGCTTCGCCCAGGCGCTCACCACCGCGGTCGACATGGCGGCGCGCGCCTATCAGCGCGACGGCAGCCTGTCGGGGCTCGCCACCGGATTGACCGACCTCGACAACCGCATGGGCGGCCTGCAGCAGTCCGATCTCATCATTCTTGCCGGCCGCCCCGGCATGGGCAAAACTGCGCTCGCCACCAACATCGCCTATAACGTCGCCAAGGCTTGGGCCGGAGAAGTGCGCGCCGACGGCCACATGGGCACCGTCAATGGCGGCATCGTCGGCTTCTTCTCGCTGGAAATGTCGGCCGAACAGCTCGCCACCCGAATCATTTCCGAGCAGACCGGCATTCCGTCGAACAAAATCCGCCGCGGCGCCATTGACGAGAGCGACTTCGAGAGAATCAAGGACGTTTCGATCGAGCTGCAGAACCTGCCGTTCTATGTCGACGAGACCGGCGGTCTCTCGATCGGCCAATTGGCGGCGCGGGCGCGCCGGCTCAAGCGCCAGCGCGGTCTCGATCTCCTGGTGATCGACTACGTTCAGCTCCTGCAAGGCAACAGCCGCCGCGCCGCCGAAAACCGCGTGCAGGAAATCACCGAGATCACCACCCGGCTCAAGGCGCTCGCCAAGGAACTCAACATCCCGATCCTGGCTTTGTCGCAATTGTCACGGCAGGTCGAAAGCCGCGACGACAAACGGCCGCAGCTGTCCGATCTGCGTGAATCGGGCTCGATCGAGCAGGACGCCGACGTGGTGCTGTTCGTGTTCCGCGAAGAATATTACCACCAGATGCGCAAGCCGATGGAATCGAACCGCGAAAAATTCGACGAATGGTTGGCCGAAGGCAACCGCGTCGAAGGCAAGGCGGAACTGATCATCGGCAAGCAGCGCCATGGCCCGACCGGCACGGTGGAATTGCAATTCGACGCCGCCGTCACGCGCTTCGCCAACCTCGATACGACGCACCAGGCTAGTTATTAGGCCGCCCGCGGACGCACATCGCGTTCGATCGTTCCGCCGCTTTCCATCCGCGCCTTGGTCAAATCGTGTGTCGCTTGCAGCGTGATCCAGAACTCGGCGCTCGTTCCGAAAAAACGCGCTAGACGCAAGGCAGTGTCCGCCGTCACCGAGCGTTCGCCCTTAACGATGGCGCCGATCCGCGTGGCGGGCACGCGCAGAGCAAGTGCCAGCGCATTGACCGACATCCCAAGTGGCTTGAGGAACTCCTCCCCCAACACTTCTCCCGGATGGGTGGTCACGCGGTTAGGCGTCGCCACTCCCTTAGTGGTAGTCGACAATTTCGACATTGGCCGGGCCCTCCTTGGTCCACGTGAAACAGATGCGCCACTGATCGTTGATTCGGATCGAGTGCTGCCCTTTCCGATCTCCAGCAAGAGCCTCGAGGCGATTTGCCGGTGGCACGCGCAGATCATTGAGGTCACGGGCATGGTGCAGCATGTCGAGTTTCCGCAGCGCCTGTTTTTCGATGCCGCTGAAGCGCTTGACGAAAGCGCCCATCCACAGGGGTTCAGTGGCGCGATCACGGAACGACCGGATCATTCATGGCGATATATATCGTGTTAAGTTGTACGTCAAGCGTACAACGCCGATCATCCGTAGCGAAACATGAATAGACACAAATCTCGCCGCTTTACCGCCGCCGCCGCCGCGGTCATAACCCCGCCATGGCACTCGCAGAACCGCTCCCTGAACCGGCCGACACGCCCACTGATCCCGAAACCGGCGGTACGCTGATCATCGATCTTGCCGCCATCGCGGCGAACTGGCGCGCGCTGGCGCATCAGGCGCTCACCGTCGAATGCGCGGCAGCGGTCAAGGCCAATGCGTATGGCCTGGGGCTCGAGCCGGTCGCGGCTGCGCTCGGCAAGGCCGGTTGCAAGACATTTTTTGTCGCCGATCTCGCCGAAGCGCGACGCGTGCGGGCGCGCGCGCGCGATGCCACCATCTATGTGCTCGACGGTTGCACGCCGGAAGGATCGCCGGCTTTCGTCGAGCTCAATGCCCGGCCGGTCATCAACAGCATGACCGAGCTTGCCGAGTGGGATGCCTTTGTCGCCGCCCGCAACTGGCAGGGCGGCGCCGCGCTGCAGGTGGACACCGGCATGAACCGGCTCGGCATTTCGCCGGAAGAAGCCGCTGCGCTCGCGCCGCGCACGCAAACCGAAAATCACGGCATCACGCTGTTGATGAGCCATCTGGCCTGCGCCGAGATCGCCGACCATCCGCTCACCGTGAGCCAGATAAAACTGTTTCGCGATCTGCGCGGCCTCTACCGCGGCATTCCGGCCTCGCTCGCCAATTCGTCCGGCATTTTCCTCGGCGATTCGGCGCTGTGCGATCTGGCGAGGCCTGGAGCCGCGCTCTACGGCGTCAATCCGACGCCAGGGCGGCCCAATCCAATGCAGGGCGTCGTCGAGCTTACCGGGCGCATCCTGCAAATCCGCAGGGTCGCGGAGGGCCAAACCGTCGGCTATGGCGCGACCTGGACCGCCAAACGCGCCTCGCGTATCGCTGTCGTCGCGGTGGGCTATGCCGACGGGTTGTTGCGCTCAGCAAGCACGAGTGACGACGCGCCAGGCGGCAAGGCGATCGTCGCCGGAAAACCCTGCCCGTTCGCCGGCCGCATCTCCATGGACCTGGTCTGTATCGACGTCACCGATCTGCCCGACGGCGCCGTTCACCGCGGCGACCTCGCGATCTTCATCGGCGCCGCAATCCCGATCGACGATTTCGCCGCCGCCGCCGGAACAATTGGCTACGAGGTCCTTACGCGACTCGGCATGCGTTGCCATGTTGCCTATCGCGGGCTTGATCCCAATCCGTGATTTTTAAGGTGCTACCCAATGGCGGCGCGCACACAGAACTTTATCTGCCAGAACTGCGGCGCGGCCTACGTGCGCTGGTCCGGCCGCTGCGAAGCCTGCGGCGAATGGAACACGCTGGTCGAGGAAGGCTCCGCCGCGCCGGCGGCGCGGTCGTCGCACAAAGGCCGGCTGTTCGCCGTCGAGCCGCTCAAAGGCGAGCCGAATGAGGCGCCGCGGCTGCCGTCGGGCATGGCCGAATTCGACCGGGTGACCGGCGGCGGCCTGGTGCGCGGCTCGGTGCTACTCCTTGGCGGCGATCCCGGCATCGGCAAATCGACGCTGCTCTTGGAGGTCGCGGCCGCCTTCGCCCGCGCCGGACACCGCGCCGTCTATATTTCCGGCGAGGAAGCCGTGGCCCAGGTGCGGCTGCGCGCCGAACGGCTTGGCCTGTCCGATGCCGCCGTCGAGATCGCCGCGGAAACCGCGGTCGAGGATATCATCGCGACGCTGTCGCAAGGATCGACGCCGCGGCTTTTGGTCATCGATTCGATCCAGACCATGTGGACGCAGCGCGTCGAAGCGGCGCCCGGCACGGTGACCCAGGTGCGCGGCTCGGCGGCCGAGCTGATCCGCTTTGCCAAGCGCTCCGGCGCAGCCGTGATCCTGGTCGGCCACGTCACCAAGGACGGCCAGATCGCCGGGCCCCGCGTCGTCGAGCACATGGTCGACGCGGTGATGTCGTTCGAGGGCGACGGCTCGCATCAATTTCGCATTTTGCGGGCGATGAAAAATCGCTTCGGGCCGACCGACGAAATCGGCGTGTTCGAAATGACCGGCGCTGGACTGCGCGAAGTCGCCAATCCGTCCGAGCTGTTCCTGTCCGAACGCGACCTCGGCAGCCCCGGCACCGCCGTGTTCGCCGGCATCGAGGGCACCCGCCCGCTCCTCGTCGAGATTCAGGCCTTGGTCGCCCCCACCACGCTGGGCACGCCGCGCCGCGCCGTGGTTGGCTGGGATCCGGCCCGGCTCTCCATGGTGCTGGCCGTGCTCGAGGCCCATTGCGGCGTTCGCCTCTCGGGCCACGACGTCTATCTCAACGTCGCCGGCGGCTTGCGCATCCAGGAGCCGGCGGCCGACGTCGCCGCCGCCGCGGCTCTGGTGTCGTCGCTCGCCCGTGCGCCGTTGCCGGCCGATGCGGTCTATTTCGGCGAAGTATCGCTGTCGGGGGCGGTGCGTCCGGTGGCGCAGACCGCGACGCGGCTCAAGGAAGCGCAAAAGCTCGGTTTTGCGCGGGCGATCGTTCCTGAGGCGGCGCGCGCCGACGCGCCTGACGGTTTCTCGCTGACGACGATCGGCGCGCTGGCCAACCTGGTCGCCGATATCGCACGCGACGGCGTGCCGGCGCTCCGCCGCGTCGGCGGTCAGGACAATTGAGATCGTTTGCGTAAAACGTAGTTAATCGCCGTGGCAGGGCTGCAATTATCAACATCGCAGGGTGAGCCCGGCTTGCCCATGAAATAGACCCTTAGAAGACGGGTGACGGCGTGCCCGCGCCCGGCTATACACCCCGCGGGTCTTCGCCTTCTTCGCGCCAACGCCACCGCCTCGGGTTCGCTGGAACCATGCCGATCACGTTGCTCGACATCGTGCTTCTCGTCGTGATGCTGGTTTCGGGGCTCCTCGCCATGGTGCGCGGCTTCATGCGCGAGGTGCTGTCGATTACCGCCTGGCTATTGGCGGCCGCCGCGACCCTTTATTCGTATGCAAAACTGCTGCCGCTCGCCAAGCAGTACTTCAACAACGACATCGTCGCCGCCGTTGCCGTGGTCGGCGGCGTGTTCCTGATCACCCTCCTCGTCGTCTCGGTGCTGACCATCCGGATTTCCGACATGGTGCTCGACAGCCGCGTCGGTGCGCTCGACCGCACGCTGGGCTTCCTGTTCGGGCTTGCCCGGGGCCTCGTCATCGTGGTCGTGGCCTTCCAGTTCTTCACCTGGCTGGTCCCCGAGCGCAGCCAGCCCGAATGGGTCAAAAGCGCCAAATCGCGGGTGGTTCTGGCCGGGACCGGGCAATGGCTGATGTCGATGTTGCCGGACGACCCCGAAAGCACCATTTTAAAGAAGCTGAAAAAGCCGCGGCCCGAAGATACCGACAATCCGGATACGCCGCCTGCCGGTCAGCATGGACAACTTGCCAATCCCGCCGACAAGGTCGCGGACGCGGGCTATGATCGCGGCGGCCGAATCGGGATGCCGCGTTTGGTCGAGGCCTTAAAGGTGGCGCAGTGACGCGCTGGAGAGCCGATGACGGAAGCTAACTCCGCCCTCCTCGATCTCGATGCCGATCGGCTGCGCGAAGAGTGCGGCGTATTCGGCATTTTCGGCCACCCCGACGCGGCCGCAATCACGGCGCTCGGCCTGCACGCGCTACAGCACCGCGGCCAGGAAGCCGCCGGCATCGTCTCCTTCGACGGCAAGCGTTTCCACTCCGAGCGCCGCCTCGGCCTGGTCGGCGACGCCTTTTCGCGGCGCGAAGTCATCGACCGCCTGCCCGGCAATACCGCGGTCGGCCATGTGCGCTATTCGACCACCGGCGAGACCATCCTGCGCAATGTGCAGCCGCTGTTCGCCGAGCTCAATGCCGGCGGCTTTGCCATCGGCCACAACGGCAATCTCACCAACGGCATCTCGCTGCGCAAACAGCTCATTCGCGACGGCGCCATGATGCAGTCGACCACCGACACCGAGGTGATCCTGCATCTGGTGGCGCGCTCGCATCGCAACCGCTTCGTCGACCGCTTCATCGAGGGTTTGCGCAATCTCGAAGGCGCCTTCGCCTTCGTCGGCCTGACCAACAAGAAACTGGTCGGCGCGCGCGACCCACTCGGTATCAGACCGCTGGTGCTGGGCAAGCTCGACGGCTGCCCGATCCTGGCGTCGGAAACCTGCGCGCTCGACATCATCGGCGCGCAATATGTGCGCGACGTCGACAACGGCGAAGTTTTGGTCTTCGACGAGTACGGCGCCCATTCGCACAAGCCGTTCCTGCCGATGCCGCCGCGGCCCTGCATCTTCGAATACATCTATTTCGCGCGGCCGGATTCGATCATCGGTGGCAAAAGCGTCTACGACGTGCGCAAGGGCTCCGGCGCGGAGCTCGCCCGCGAGGCGCCCGCCGCCGCCGACGTCGTCGTCCCGGTGCCCGACTCCGGCGTGCCGGCGGCGATCGGCTATGCCCAGGAATCCGGCATCCCCTACGAGCTCGGCATCATCCGCAATCACTATGTCGGGCGCACCTTCATCGAGCCGACCCAGCACATCCGCCAGCTCGGCGTCCGCCTCAAGCACAGCGCCAATCGCGCGGTGGTCGCCGGCAAGCGCATCGTGCTGATCGACGATTCGATCGTGCGCGGCACGACCTCGGTGAAGATCGTGCAGATGATGCGCGACGCCGGCGCCAGCGAAGTGCATTTCCGCATCGCTTCGCCGCCGATCACCCACCCTGACTACTACGGCATCGACACGCCCGAGCAGGACAAGCTCCTGGCCGCGACCCACGATCTCGAAGGCATGCGCAATTTCATCGGCGCCGACTCGCTCGCCTTCCTCTCGGTCGAGGGCATCTATCGCGCCATGGGCGAGAAGGGCCGCGATCCGGTGCGGCCGCAATTCACCGATCATTGCTTCACCGGCGAATATCCGACCCCGCTGACCGACCGCACCGCGCAGGACGCCTCGCCGCGCCAACTCTCGCTGCTCGCCGAAGCCAGCTAAAGCCCAGTTCAGCAATGTCGCCTCTTGCGGATCGCATCGCGCTCGTTACCGGCGCCTCGCGCGGCATCGGTTATGCGACGGCGCTTAAGCTGGCGCGTGCCGGCGCCCACGTGGTGGCGGTGGCGCGCACGGTCGGCGGGCTCGAGGAGCTCGACGACGCGGTGCGCAAGGCCGGCAGTTCCGCGACGCTGGTGCCGCTCGACATGCGCGACTACGACGGTTTCTACCGGCTCGCCTCGGCGTTGAACGAGCGCTACCAGCGGCTCGACGTGCTGGTCGGTAATGCCGCAGTGGGCGGGCAACGCTCGCCCCTCGACCATGTCATGCCGGCGGCCTGGGACGAGGCCATGGCCGTCAACGTCACGGCCAATTGGCATTTGATCCGCGCCATGGACGGTCTGCTCCGGCGCTCGGCCGCCGGCCGTGCCGTGTTCCTGACCTCGGGCGCCGCCACCAATGCGCGCGCCTATGCGGGCCCCTATACGGTGTCGAAGGCGGCGCTGAACGCGCTGGCGCGAACTTACGCCGCGGAGACGAGCGCGACGGCGGTGCGGGTCAATCTGTTCAATCCCGGCCCGACCCGCACCCGCATGCGCGCCTATGTGATGCCGGGCGAAGACCCGATGACGCTGCCGACGCCCGACGAGGTGGCCGAGAAAATCCTCGATCTGTGCCTGCCGAGCTGCGCCGAAACCGGCAAGCTCTATGATTTCTATGCCAAAAAATTCCTGGACTTTGCTCCGCCCGCGTGACTGCCCGCGGCGATTGCGGACTTCAACGGCGGCGCTTTTTTTTGCCGGCGTAAGGGTTTTGTTTGGCCCGCAGCGTCAGCCGGATCGGCGTGCCGGGCAGCGCGAAACTTTCGCGCAAGCCGTTGACCAGATAGCGCCGGTAGGTCTCCGGCAGCGCGTGCGCCCGCGACGAGAACAGCACGAAAGTCGGCGGCCGCGCCTTCGGCTGGGTGATGTAGTCGAGCCGCAGCGCGCGGCCTTTGACGGCGGGCGGCGGGTGCGCCGACACCATTTTGGCGAGGAAGCGGTTGAGCGCCGACGTCGAAGCACGGCGATTCCAAGTGGCGTAGCTTTCCAAGACGGCCGCCATCAGCCGGTCGAGACCGTCGCCGGAGCGCGCCGAAAGCGTCACGACCGGCACGCCCTTGATCTGCGGCAATAGGCGATCGACTTCGGCGCGCAGCCGCGTCAAGGCGCCGGGCTCGCGCTCGACCAGATCCCATTTGTTGACCGCAATGACGGCGGCGCGGCCCTCGCGCTCGACCAGGTCGGCAATGCGGATATCCTGCTCCTCGAACGGCGTCTGCGAATCGATCAGCACGATGACGACTTCGGCGAAGCGGATGGCGTTGAGCGCGTCCGCCACCGAAAGCTTTTCCAGCTTCTCCTCGATCCGCGAGCGGCGGCGCAGCCCCGCGGTATCGTGAATGCGAAAATGTCGGCCGCGCCACACGAGATCGACGGCGATCGCATCGCGGGTGATGCCAGATTCGGGGCCGGTCAAGAGCCGGTCCTCGCCGAGCAGGCGGTTGATCAGCGTCGATTTGCCGGTATTGGGGCGGCCGACCACCGCGATCCGGATCGGCTTGTCTTCGTCCGCCGCGATTGCAGTGTCTTCTTCCTCGCTCTCGGGCTCGCCGGTCGCGTCGGGCAATGCCGCGCGCAGCGCATCGTAAAGTTCGGCCAAACCCTCGCCGTGCTCGGCACTGATGGACACCGGTTCCCCAAGACCGAGCGCGTAGGATTCCAGCGCGCCCGCGGCGCCGGCGCGGCCCTCGCTCTTGTTGGCGACCAGGATCGTCGGCTTGCCGGAGCGGCGCACCAGATCGGCGAAAGCGCGATCGGCCGGCGTCGCGCCGTCGCGCGCGTCGACCAAAAAGAGCACGACGTCCGCCTGCGTCAAGGCTGCGGCCGTCTGCGCCTGCATCCGCCCCGAGAGGGTTTTGCGCTCGGCGTCTTCGAGGCCCGCGGTATCGATCACCATGAACGAAAGATCGCCGAGCCGGCCCTCGCCTTCGCGGCGATCGCGCGTCACGCCGGGCTGATCGTCGACCAGCGCCAGCCGCCGCCCGACCAAACGGTTGAACAGGGTCGACTTGCCGACATTCGGACGGCCGACAATGGCGACGGTGAAAGTCATGACGGCGCTTCGCTGATTTGGAGCATGATCCCGAAAAAGCCCGCCCTCGGACTTGATCCGAGGGTGGATACCGGTTTTCGGATAAGATCATGCTCAAACAAAGATTCTAGACCATGATCCGATTCAATTGAATTGGATCATGGTCGAGGCGGCGGCAATCAAAATCTACCGCCCGCGCATGAGTGCGCGGCTTACATCGTTAGCGGCGCGGTGAATAGCCCGGATGTGGCGATGCTGCGGCTGGCGGCGGCACCGCGTTTATTGCGAGGACGTGCCGGGCTTGGGCGGATCGGGCCATCGCGATTGCACGGTCGGGGCCGCCTGTTGCGCCGGAGCAGTCGGCGGCGGCGGAAAAGCCGATTGTTGCGACTGCTGTGGCGACGCCGGTTGCGATGGCGCCGCTCCTTGCGGCGCGGCCGGCGCGGCTTGATTTGGGCTCGCACCGATATTGATACGCCGCGGCGGCGCTGCAGGCGGCTGCGCCGGCGCGCGCGCCACTTTCGGTTTCGGCTTCGGTTTGTTTTTTGCCGCTTCTTGCGCGGCCGCCTCGGCCGCATTGGCGTCGGCAGCCTGGTCGGGCGGCGGCTGATAGCCTTTGACCAGATCCTGCGGCACGCCGGAACTGGTGCCCGGCACGCCGTTGGGGAATACCGGCTGCCGGTCGCCCTTCAGCTTCGCCTTGGTGTCGAACATGTCGTTGGCGAACATCGACGTCGGATCGAACTGCCCGCCGGGCGTACAGCCGGCGAGCGCGAGCACAAGCGCGGCTGCCGAACCGGCCCGAACCAGCAACGGTGAGCGTCGTGTCGCGGTCATGCTCAGCCCTTGCCGCTCGCGGCGATCAGCTCGCCCAAAACCTCGGCGCGGCTTCGCGTGCCTTCGGGCGATTGCGGATCGGTGATGATCATGTCGGCCCACTGCCGCGCCGCCGTCATGTCGCCCGACTTCCAGGCCGACAGCGCAAGAAGCTCGCGCGCGCTGTGGCGGAAAGTCTTGTCGGCGCCGGTCAGCGGCTCGAGCCGGGCACGGATTTCGGAATACGGCGCAGTGTCGACCAACAAGAAGCCGGCGCGCAACGCCGCGAGCTCGTCGATGGCCTGGCCGGCGCTCTTGTCGGCTGCGATGTCGTCGTAGGCTTTGACCGCCGCGGCTTTGTCGGTGCGCGCAAGCTCTGCCGCTTCGCGCAGCCGCGCCAGCGTGCGATAGCTGGCGGTACCGTCGGTGGCGAGCTTGGCAAAAGCGGCCTCGGCCTCCTGATGCTTGCCGGTTTCGGCGAGCGCCACTGCGGCTTCGAAGGCGGCGCCGGATTCGGCCGCCTTCTTGGCTTGCCACCAGTCATAGCCGCGCCAGCCGCCGACCGCGACGACGATGAGAATGCAGCCGGCAATGGCGAAGTGGCCGTAGCGCTGCCACAGCTTTTGCAGCTGTTCGCGCCGGACTTCTTCATCGACTTCTTGGAATATGTCGGCCACGGACCGTCCCCAACACCCGCCAAAAGAGCTGCCCCAAAGGACCTGCCCAAAGGACCTGCGCAAAGCCCCGGAAAACGCCGCCGCAATTAGCCTAACGATGTGGCGCGAGCAAGGCAAAGACCAAATGCCGCAATGCTTTATGGGGGAACCGTCGACCGGTTTGTAGGCCGCCATCGGCGGCTTAAGGCCTCAACCGGATCGCTATTTCTTGCGCATCCCGTAGACGTTGTCGGGACCGGGAAAGGTGCGGGCGCGGACTTCCTCGGCGTAGCCCTTCACCGCCCGCTCGATCGACGGCCCGAGCTCGCCGAACCGCTTGACGAATTTCGGCACCCGCGGCGACAGCCCGAGCATGTCCTCGAGCACCAGGATTTGGCCGTCGCAGGCCACGCTGGCGCCGATGCCGATGGTGGGGATCGCGACCTGTTCGGTGATGCGGCGCCCGAGCGGCTCGGCGATCGCTTCGAGCACCACGGAAAACGCGCCGGCATCGGCGACAGCGCGCGCGTCGGCCTCGATGGGCGCCCAATCCTTCTCGTCGCGGCCCTGGGCGCGGAACGATCCGATGGTGTTGATGGCCTGCGGCGTGAGACCGACGTGCCCCATCACCGGCACGCCGCGCTCGACCAAAAACGCGATGGTTTCCGCCATGCGGCGGCCGCCCTCGACCTTGATGGCGCCGCAACCGGTCTCCTTCAAGATCCGGGCGGCCGACATGAAGGCCTGCTCCCGCGACGCCTCATAGGAGCCGAACGGCATGTCGACGACGACCAGCGCGCGACGCGAGCCGCGCATCACCGCATGCCCTTGCAGGATCATCATGTCGAGGGTGACCGGCACCGTAGTCTCAAGCCCGTGCATCACCATGCCGAGTGAGTCGCCGACCAGGATCACGTCGCAATAAGCGTCGAGGATGCGCGCGGTGTGGGCGTGATACGACGTCAGGCACACGATCGGCTCGCCCGCCTTGCGGGCGCGGATGTCGGGCGCGGTGAGCCGCCTCGTCTCGTTTTGCAGGGACATTTGCTAGGGCCCGAATGCCGGCACGCCGATCACCGCCGGATGAAATACGAAGCCGAGCGCCAGATAGACGATGGTGCCGACGATGATGGCGATGATGTCGTTCTTGCCGCCGCCGACAGGAATCGGCGGCGCGCCGGGATCGCTGCGGTGTTTCAGCGTGATGCGGTCATAAACCGCCCAGGCCAGCACCGAAGCAAACAGGATGATGCCGCCGAGATCGCCGTTGGCGCACAGGTGCGCGAAGGCCCAGGTTTTGACGCCGGCCAGCATCGGATGCTTGAGCACGCGTTTGATGTTGCCGGGAATATAGGCGGCAACGACCATGATGCTCGCCGGCCACATCAGCGCTTCGACGACATGGCGCGTCCAGTGCGGCGGGTTCCACACCACGATGGGCCCAGCCGCGCGATAGCTGGCAAAGCCGTAGACGATCAGCGCGAGACCGACGAGGGAGACCAGCGCGAACAGGCCGCGATACGGCCCCGCGCCGATCCTCGCAATCAGCGCGGCGCGCCGCTCGCGCATGGCGACGAACGAATGCGCGCCGAGGAAGATGACGAGGCCGAGGATTTCGAGGGCGAGGCCCATAAGACTACTCAACTGGGATTACTCAATGCGACAAGCAATCGGGAGTGTAAGGGGTGGCTGCCGCTTATGCCAGCCGGTGGGGGCGGCAGCTAAGATGCATAGCGGTTGCTGCGGTCGAGATAACCCGCAGTATCGACCAGCGCCTCGCGTTCCTTGAACGAGACCATGTCGCCACGCATCGAGGCTGAGCTGCCGTCGCGGCCGATCGCGGCGAGCACGCGCTGCATGGCCTTGATCGCGGCGCGTTGCGTGTCGCTCGGGATGATGACGAGGTGATAGCCGAGCGCCTCGAGCCGCGCCACCGGCAACAGCGGCGTCTTGCCGCCCTCGAACATGTTGATCAGCTTCCAGCCTGAGACCGATTTTGCGATCGCGGCAATTTCGGCTTCCGAGGTCGGCGCCTCGACAAACAACATGTCGGCGCCGGCCTCGCGGTAAGCGCAGGCACGGTCGATCGCGGCGGCAAAGCCTTCGACCGCAATCGCATCCGTGCGCGCGATCACCACGAAATCGGGATCGTGCAAGGCGTCGCGCACCGCCTTGAGCTTTTGCACCATCTCGCCGACCGGCACGAGGCTCTTGTCGTCGTAGTGGCCGCATTTTTTCGGAAAGCTTTGGTCTTCGAGATGGAAGGCGGCGACGCCGGCACGCTCGAAGGCGCGCGCTGCGGCCTGCGCATTGAGCGCGTTGCCATAGCCGGTGTCGGCGTCGGCAATAATTGGAATATCCACCACATCCACCATCGAGGCGAGCCGCTCGACGATGGCGTCCACGGGGATCAGGCCGAGATCGGGAACGCCGGCCGAGCGCGCGATCGCCCCGCCGCTGGCATAGACCGCGGGAAACCCGGCCTGCGCGACCAGCCGCGCCGAGAGCCCGTCGTAAGCGCCCGGCGCCACGGCGATGTGGCCCGAGGCGAACAAGCTCCTCAATTTTGTCGCAGCGCCCACGATTGCTCTCCCCTTCGCCAGCCTTGCGCACCATGATACGTCTGGCCGAGGCCACGAGGAAAGCGGAGGGAGCGCGATGCGAAGAGGCGTGTTGGCGGCACTTGCCATTCTGTTCGGCACGCTCTCGGCTTCGGCGCAAGACTGGCCGACAAAAAGCGTGCGCATTATCGTGCCGTTTGCCGCCGGCGCCACGCCCGATCTGGTCGCGCGGCTGATCGCCGACTACCTGCACGACAAGCTCGGCCAGCCTTTCATCGTCGAGAACAAGCCCGGCGCCAGCGGCAATACCGGCACCGACGCCGTCGCCAAGGCCGACCCCGACGGCTCCACCATCGGCGTGAGCATCGGCGGGCCGCTCGCCATCAACACGCTATTGTTCTCAAACCTGCCCTACGATCCCAAGAAGGACCTGGCGCTGATCACCATGCTGGTGGCGCAGCCGAGCGCGCTTGCGGTGAACGCCAGCCTCGGGGTGAAGACCACCGCGGAACTGATCGACCTGATCAAGCGCAATCCGGGCAAATACACCTACGGCTCGATCGGCACCGGCTCGCTGTCGCAGCTCGCCATGGAGGCGATCGCGCTCAAGGCCGGCACAAAACTCGTGCACGTCCCCTACCCGTCCTCGCCGCAAGCGATCCAGGCGCTGATGCGCAACGACGTGCAAATGGTCTGCCTGCCGGCGATTTCGATCACGCCGCAACTCGCCGGCGGCGCGATCAAGATGCTCGCCGTCTCGACCGCCGGGCGCTCGGCGCTATTGCCCGACGTACCGACGCTCAAGGAAGCCGGCATCGACGTCCAGGCCGACGCCTGGTCGGGCCTGGTCGCGCCGGCCGGCGTGCCTGACGCGATCATCCAGCGCATCAATCACGAAGTGGCCGAAGCCATCACCTCGCGCGCCATCCGCGAAAAGCTCACCACGCAATTGATGGAGCCGATCCCCGACACGCCGGCGCAATTCCGCGCGCACATCGATGCCGATCTAGCCCGTTGGGCGCCGGTGATCGAGGCGGCGAATATCAAGATCAATTAGCGAATGGCGAAATGGCGAATAGCGAATGGTGGGGGTCGTCCCCATTCGCCATTCGCTACTCGCCAGAGACCAGTTCGGTGCGCGGCTTTGCACATTTACGGCCGGAACGGCCGGAATATTTGTGCAGCATTTCGAGTTTTTGTGCAGGGACGGGCCTCAGGACTTCCGCCTTGTTTGAGGCATCCGCTCATCGATACTTTCTGTAACTCCCCCATCCACAAGCAAGCCAAGATATTTTGCGCCTCGCATACGGTGCTGGCGCACCGCGACGTATCCCGGGCTGTCGTACCACCTCTTGGCCTCCTCCATCGACGGGAACTCCGCGACCACGACTCCTTCGACCGGTCCTTCACCCTCGAGGAGGTGGAATGGCCGGTACGCGGTGTGGAGCTTGACGTCGAACCCCATGAAAGTACGAGGCATATCTTTCCAATATGTCTCCAGTTCCTTCCGATCGCTCACACTCTGGCAAACATAGACGAGATAGGCAGGCATAGATTGCCTCTCCGTTTCGGTACAGTTGAACCTTTTCCTGGGCGTGCCCGTCGAACGGGTCACGACGCTACAAAAGTACGTAACGAAACGCGATTTCCGAAGCCTGATCCGTATGCAGTCACCAGCACGCGCTTGTCCGCGAACTCGTGCGCAGATGTGGGGAACGAGTAGGGCTCGGTCATGCTCAGGCCAGTGCTCTGTTGTGGATGATGATCAACTGGGTGATCCGCTCGTGCCGGAGGCTGAAGTAGAGGCTCAGAATCAACGGGTCGGGCAGGCCGGTTTTGTCGTAGGTCCCGTCGGTGCGTGCGTGGACTGTGATGTCGCCGTGGCGATCTACGGCCCGCAAGGGCGTGAAGGTGACGCGATCTGCGAAGATCTCTTTCGCCGCGAAAGCACGGATCGCCTCGGCTCCGGCGAATTCGCGCCGGACATCATTGACCAAAGCGTCCGGGTCGAAAGTCGCCACCCAGGCATCGATATCGTGGCCGTTGCAGGCAGCGAGGTGGCGAGCGATGACTGGCGGTAGATGGTTGGTTATATCGCTGGGCATGGCTAGCTCCATCAAATTCGGGGAGAAACGGTGCGGCTCCGTGGTCACCCCGGCCGGGAGCCCGACCTAAGGGTCTCGCCTCGGGACCGCACGTCAGTGAGGCGAAGGTATCAATTCCTTCGAAGAGGAATTAGCGGTTGCTCGTACCTTTTATTTGTAGAGCCAAGGCTTATAGGCAATCTCGATGTTGTATCCGTCCGGGTCGCCGATGTTTGCCGCGAAGTAGTCGGCACGCCATTCGGGCCGAAGGCTGGGTTCCTTGTTTGAAGTAGCTCCCGCGTCTATCGCCGCCTTGTAGCTGGCCCTGACAGCGTCCGCGCTCTTGGCGGTGAATGCGACGTAAAGGTCTTTGGCGACTTCGCCATTCTTCAGCCAGAAACCCGGATCGCTATTGATGGCGAAACCGAGAAGTCGATCGAACTTGTAGGGCATGTCGATGCCAAGCGGCTCAAGCATCTTCTTGTAGAATTCGCTCGACCGATTCAGATCCGAGACGGGGAGGTAAATATGGTCGATCATGGCTTTCCTCTTTTCGTTTGACGGTGACAGCCCCGCGGATCCGCGCAAGCTATTCTCCTGAAGTCGTTTTACTTGCCGCCGTTCGCGAAGATGGTTTCTCCCGTGAGCCACCCCGCGTCATCCGAGGCAAGAAATGCCGCCACACGCGCGATGTCCTCAGGTTGGCCGACGCGGCCCAGCGACGTACTTGCGATTATCTGCTTCTTGAACTCCGCTCCCATGACGCCCGCCGCGTGCGCACCCTCCGTTTCGGTTCCACCGGGATTGAGAGCGTTAACGCGGATTTTTCTGGGGCCGAACTCTTTTGAGAGCACGCGTGTCAAGCCATTGACGGCGCTCTTTGATGCCACGTAGATCGAAAGGGTCGGGTTGGCAGTGACAATGGTCTCCGATCCGATGTTGATTATGCTGCCGCCTTCCGCCGCGAAGGCCGGCAAAGCGGCTTCGATCATGAGGAATGTGCCCAGCACATTCGTGTTGAACTGACGGTGAAATTCCTGCTCGCTGAACTGCTCGAAGGGCGCGAACGAGAAGACGCCCGCGTTGTTTACGAGCACATCCAGGCGGCCGAAGGCTTTTTTCGCCTCCGCGACGAGGCGTTGCGCGTCGGACCTCTGCGCCACGTCGCCTTGTACGGCGATGGCTCGCCCGCCTCTGCCGGTGATCTCGCGCACCACCCGTGCCGCGCCTTCATGATTGCGCGCATAGTTCACGATCACCGCCGCGCCTTCCGCGCCGAAGGCTTTTGCAATGCCCGCTCCGATTCCTTTTGAAGCGCCTGTCACTACCGCAACCTTATTGTCGAGCCGTTTCATGGCATCACCTCATTCGTCGTCGGCGATGCAAAGCTATCAATTCCGCCAAGCGGTTATTAGACATTCATTTGGGATAGCATCGATCCCATTGGGGAATAGATCAGTCGTCCGTTTCGGCGAGCAGCTCAGCCAGAAAGTCAACAAACACGGCGACTTTGCTGGGCTGACGGCGGGACGCGGGTCGCACGGCGCTGATCGGAATTCTGGCCGGCTCACGATCGCGCAGGATTCGCCGCACGGTTCCGGCGCGTATATCGGCCGCGAAAAGCCAGTAAGGCGCCTGGGTGATACCGAGGCCGGCAAGGACCGCGGCGCGTTGCTGTTCGCCATCATTGCTGCGAAACGATGCCGCCGCCTGATAGGATATGACCCCGGTGCGGCTAGCGAAGGTCCAGGGTCGCGGTTCATTCTGTGAGACGAAGATCACGCCGTCGTGGCGGTCCAGATCGCTGAGGCGCGTGGGCTCTCCCTTACGTTCCAGATAGTCTGCGGATGCAACAGCGATGACGGCGAACTCGCCGATCTTGCGCGCGATAAGGCTAGAGTCCGCAAGGGCGCCATTGCGAATGGCGACGTCGATGCCCTCTTCAACGAGATTGATCGTCCGCTCGGAGACGAGCGACTCGACAACGACCTTGGGATAGCGAACGCGGAACGTAGGCAGTTGCGGCACGACATAGAGTCGAGAGAAGGCGGGCGCGGCGCTGACGCGCACCACGCCGGACGGCGAGGCCTGTCCCAAACCGATGCGGGATTCCGCGGCCTCGAGATCGCTGATGAGTCGCACGGCAGATTCGTAAAAGTCGCGCCCGGCCTCGGTCAGGCTCAGGCTGCGGGAGGTGCGCATAAGAAGCTGCGCACCGAGATGTTCTTCAAGCGCGGCAACCTGTTTGCTGATCGCCGGCTGCCCTGTCCCAAGCTCACGCGCAACCGCCGAAAAGCTCCCACTTTCGACGACGCGCACGAATGTCTTCATGCCTTCGAGCCGATCCATCCGATCCTCCTACGGGAAGTGGGTTATCATACCAAGGAATAGATCGTGCATGATCCCCGGCTAATCTATTCCGGAATTGGGGAGTGGCGCACCGGGCAGGATTCGCACCGGCCGGCGTGCCGGCGGCGATGATCGAACGCATCAATCACGAAGTGGCCGAAGCCATCACTTCGCGCGCCATCCGCCAAAAGCTCACCGCGCAATTGACGGAGCCGATCCCCGACACGCCGGCGCAATTCCGCGCGCGGATCGATGCCGATCTGGCGCGCTGGGCGCCGGTGATCGCGGCGGCGAATATCAAGATCAATTAGCCGGTGGCTAGGCGGGCAATCAGCCGACCGCGACCTTCTCGCCGTAAAGCTCCGGCTTGAAGCCGACCACGAGCTTGCCGCCGCCCAGATCGAGCACCGGCCGCTTGATCATCGACGGCTGCGCCAGCATCAGCGCAATCGCCTTTTTCTCGTTGATCGCGGTCTTCTCCTTGTCCGGCAGCTTGCGAAAGGTCATGCCGGCGCGATTGAGCAAAGTCTCCCAGCCGACCTTCTTGCTCCAGCGCTCCAGCCGCTCGCGGTCGATGCCAGCGGTCTTGTAGTCGTGAAACGCATAGTCGACGCCGCGCTTGTCGAGCCAGGCGCGCGCCTTGTTCATGGTTTCGCAGTTTTTGATGCCGTAGATCGTCGCGGTCTTGGTCATTCCCGTCTCCCTCGCAGCGGGCAAAATACGGCCGTCGTCCAGTTCGTTGCAACAAACTGCTTAGTCAAATCTCTGGGTCGGCTCCCGCCGGGCCGGCGGCTCATCGCTCGCTGCGCATGTGCCTCCGAAATCCACTTGACGGCAGCGAACAAGCATAAGAACATAACGGGAACATATCGCCGCCAAGAGCACAAGGGAGGGAGTTATGATGGCTTCGTTCGACAAGACCCCGGACAAACCTAAGGGGTTCGGCTTCAAAGTCTTATGGTTTGCCGTAAAGGCCGCAAATCCCGCCTCAGTGCTCGACGCCCTCGAATTCGGCGAGAGAACGCCGGCCAACTGGGCTTCCGGCCTTGCGACTGTTTATGGAGATCAATGGGTGTTCGCATCGCCCCCGATCAGCGGTTGGATTTTGGTTGTGGGCTTGTCATTGCCGTATCCTACCAACGAAACTCGCCACGATATCGGCAAGAGATTTGACGTGCTATTTTCCCGCTTGATGCAGCGATTTGACGACGTCCAGTTCTTTGGCAGCCACCGCGTCAGCGACTTCGTCACGTGGGCGCGTGCCGTTAACGGCAAACCAATACGAATCTTTGCTTGGTCCGGCAGCAATGGCGAAGTTCTGGCGAACGTAGGCGAGCAGACGCCGGAGGAAGCCAAACTGGGGTTTATCAATCTGACCGGCCTGTCGCCGTCCGACGCTGTAGACAAGATGTTCGAAATAGTGGGTAAGCAACAGGACGAGGCGGACGCGCTTGTCGCAAGCGGGCTCTCCCGACGTGAAGCGCTGGCGAGAGTTCGGCAAAACGGCCGCGGTGACCCCAGTGAAACCGATGTGGTTGAACTTGCCGCGCTTTGGAGCCTCGATCCTAGTCGGCTGGAGCAGCAAGATCATCCGGTCGGCTTGGGGCTGGCGGCGCGTTTGCCGAACGATTTGATGCAGTGATGCCGAGTGAAGACGGTAGGCCTAGTTTCTTTTCCAAATCGGATAGTTCCCGTAGTGTCATATTTGGCTTCTTTGCGGCCATTTCAGCGAAAAGAGCGCCGTGCTTGAGCATAAAGTGTCCAAAATCCCCATCTTTTAATCCAAGATTCGAGATACCGAGATCGGATCTCAACGATCGGAAAAATGCCTCCATCAGCAAGATAGTTTTTATTTTCGGCTCGCCGCTTTTAAGGTCATCCATCCACGACACGTACGATCGAATAGTTCCCGGACTGGCGAACAGAATTAGACGCCATTGCCACTCATTAAGTTTTTTCACGACCGCATCAGAAACTCCCGATTCCTCATTCGCTGCATTCGTTTGAACGCTTTGCGACATAAAACCGTAAAGAATGCCCAGGAATTCACTGTACTGATCGTATTTTCGCTGTCTAAAGTGTGCTTCTGTTTCTTTTCTTCGTTCGAAGATTCGGCTTACCCAGCCGGCAATTATGAGAGCTGCTCCTGATATCAGAGCGACAACTAAAGTCCGATCCAGGGAAGCCAAAGTTGCAGCAGAGTAATAAATACCAATTGCAAAGACACTAAATGCTAGGAATGCCAATAAAGTGTTTAGCGCCCGCGACACGACCAATCACTCCCACTCAATCGTCCCCGGCGGCTTGCTCGTCACGTCATAAACCACCCGATTGACGCCCTTAACCTCGTTGATAATCCGCGTCGCCACCGCGCCGATGAATTTCATGTCGAACGGATAGAAATCCGCGGTCATGCCGTCGGTCGACGTTACTGCGCGTAGCCCGACGACAAAATCGTAGGTGCGGAAATCGCCCATGACGCCGACGGTGCGCACCGGCAAGAGCACGGCGAAGGCTTGCCAGATGTCGTCGTAGAGACCGGCGCGGCGGATTTCTTCGATGAAGACGTCGTCGGCGAGGCGCAGGATGTCGAGTTTTTCGCGGGTGATCGCGCCGGGGCAGCGGATGGCGAGGCCGGGGCCGGGGAACGGATGGCGGCCGACGAAGGCGTCGGGCAGGCCGAGCTCGCGGCCGAGCGCGCGGACCTCGTCCTTGAACAATTCGCGCAGCGGCTCGACGAGCTTCATGTTCATGCGCGCGGGCAGGCCGCCGACATTGTGGTGCGATTTGATGGTCACCGAGGGGCCGCCGGTGAACGACACGCTCTCGATCACGTCGGGATAGAGCGTGCCCTGCGCCAAGAATTCGGCGCCGCCGAGTTTTTTTGCTTCCGCCTCGAACACGTCGATGAACAATTTGCCGATGGTCTTGCGCTTGATTTCGGGGTCCTCGACGCCGGCCAACGCGTCGAGAAACGTATCGGCGGCGTCCACATGGACCAGCGGAATGTTGTAGGCGCCGCGGAACAGCGCCAAAACCTTCTCGGCTTCGCCTAGCCGCAACAGCCCGTGATCGACGAACACGCAGGTGAGCTGATCGCCGATCGCTTCGTGGATCAAAACCGCGGCAACGGCGGAATCGACGCCGCCGGACAGCCCGCAGATCACCCTGCCCTTGCCGACCTGCCGACGGATCTTCTCGATCGCCTCGTCCTTGAAGGCGCGCATGGTCCAATCGCCGGCGCAGCCCGCGATGTTGCGCACGAAATTGCGCAGGATGGCGGCGCCGTGCGGCGTGTGCACGACTTCGAGATGGAACTGGGTCGCGTAGAATTTGCGCTTGTCGTCGGCGATCATGGCGATCGGCGCATTGGCCGAGGTGCCGATGGCGGTAAATCCAAGCGGGGGCTTGGTCACCCGGTCGCCGTGACTCATCCAGACCGGATAGCGCTGGCCGACCTGCCAGACGCCGTCGGTGAGCGGCGACGGTATCGTCAGCTCGACCTCGGCGCGGCCGAACTCGCGGTGGTGGCCGGCTTCGACCTTGCCGCCGAGCTGATGCGCCATGGCCTGCTCGCCGTAGCAGATGCCGAGCACCGGCACGCCGGCCTGGTAAATCGCCATCGGGGCAAGCGGCGCGTCTTGGTCGAGCACCGAGGCCGGTCCGCCGGAGAGGATGATCCCTTTCGGCTGCATCTCGCGCAGCGCGGTTTCAGCCTTCTGGAATGGCGCGATCTCGCAATAGACCCCCTCCTCGCGCACCCGCCGGGCGATGAGTTGGGTCACCTGCGAGCCGAAATCGACGATGAGAATCTTGTCGTGGGATGACGTGTTGCTGGAAGGTGCCATGGACGATTCTACGGGAATCGCCTCGGCCTGTCGAGATTTTGCAACTGCTGTCATCCGGTGCGCCGCAGGAGGCTGACGAAAAACCCGTCGGTTTCGGTCCGGCGCGGCGTCATCAGCAAACCCTCGTCGGAGATAAGCGCCGCGCGGGTAAAAAGATAGGCGCGCTCGCCCAGCGCCTGTGCCAGTTCGGTGGGTTTTTCCACGGAAAAATCGGGATTCCGGCCGACGAAGTCCCGTACCTGGTCGCCGTTCTCCTCATTGAGCACCGAGCAGGTGATGTAGGCGATACGCCCCTTCGGCTTGGTCAGCGCCACGGCGCGGTCGAGCAGCGCGGCCTGCTGCTTCACCCGTTCGGCCAGTGCGCCCGGGCGGATGCGCCATTTTGCGTCGGGATTGCGCCGCCAGGTGCCGGTGCCGGTGCAGGGCGCGTCGATCAGCACCAGGTCGGCGCGGCCCACCAGATCGGTCAGCACGTCGCTTTCGCCGCGCGGGGTGCGGACCTGGATGTTGCGCGCGCCGGCCCGCGCGAGGCGCTCGTGAATCGGCACCAGTTGGCGCTTGTCGATGTCGGTGGCGTAGATCTGGCCGCGGTTTTCCATGGCCGCCGCGAGCGCCAACGTCTTGCCGCCGGCGCCGGCGGCGAGATCGATCACCTGCTCGCCGGGTTTTGCGCCGGCAAAGATCGCGGCAAGCTGCGAGCCTTCATCCTGGATTTCGATCAAACCCTTGCGAAAGGCCGGCTCGGCGTGGATCGCGGGGCTTCGGGCATCGGCGGACATCCGGATGCGCAAGCCCAGCGGCGACCAACGCGTCGGCTCGACGTTGAGATGGGCGAGTTTTGGCAGCACCTCCTCGCGCTCGGCAACGAGCGTGTTGACGCGCATATCAAGTGGGGCGCGGCTCGCCAGCGCCTCACCCTCAGCACCGCGCTCGTCGCCAAAGACCCGCGCGAAGTATGGATCGAGCCAATCCGGGTACTCGCCTTGTGCGGCCGCGGGCGCATCCGCGAGCGAGCGGGCATCGAATGCCGCCCGCTCTGCATCGGTCAACGGCGTGGGTGCGAAGCGCTCGCCGCTGCACAGCGCCGCGATGGCGGCGACATCGAGCCCGCGCTCGCGATGCAGCATGCCGAGCAACTCCGCGCGCGGGCTCGCTTCCCCCATGAGCCAGCCGGACGACGCCTTGCGGCGCAGCGCGTCATAGACCAGCCCGGCAATCGCGGCACGGTCGGACGAGCCGGCGAAACGGTGCGACAGGCCCCAGTCCTTGAGCACATCAACGGCCGGCCGCCGCCGCGCCTCGATGTCGGCGAGCACTTCGATCGCGGCAGATAAGCGGGCCGACGGCGTCATTTCGCGATTTTCGGCGAACGCTGCAGCGCTGGCGACGGCACGCGATTACTTTTTCTTCTTGGCGTTTTTCTTGCCGTTCGTCTTTTCGCTCGCCTTATCGTTCGTCTTGGCCTTGATGGCGGCGGCGCGGTGCGCTCCCGGCGTATCGTGCCAGCGCACGCGTTGGCGCACTTCCCGTATCGCTTCCGACAGGTCGTGGACATGAATGCCTTTTGGCGCCTTTCCGGCGTGCACGCTCTTAAGCATGCGACGCAGCAAATCGTCGTCCTGTTCGTCGCGATAGGGTTTGAGATCGAGATCCTTCGGCACTTTGGTCAGCCGTTCGTCGCCGATGCTTTTGACATATTTCTGCATGAACGCGTCGTATTTGCGCCAGGTGATCCCGGCGGCGCGCACCGCCGCCTCCTCGGCGCGCGTGGCGATCTGATGGGCGTGCAGGTAATGCAGGCCCAACTGATCGATCAGCGTCTTCTCGACCTCCTCGTGCAGGATGAGAAAGCGATCGGTGTCGATCTTGCGGCCGCGGAATTTGAAGAATTGCGGCATGTGACGGTCGATATAGATCGTCTTGCCGTCGAGGCTATAGCCGGCGAGGTAGGGAATATCGTGGCTGCGGTCGAGTTTCTTGACGCGACGGCAGATCGCATCAAGTGCGCGATCCATCATCAGGCTCGAGACATACCATTCCGGCAGCCGGAGCTTTTTGTGCGGGGCGGTGGGATGGCAATAATCGAGCGGCATGGCAAGAATCCTCAGGTGCCGGTGAGAATTTCGACGATGAAGACGATCCACATGACCGCGAGCGCCAAGGCCGAGACGATGAAGAATATGCCGCGCAGCCGAACTTTGTTGCTCGTCACATGCACATAAGCCTGGAACAGGCGGAAGATCACGAACACCCAGGCCAACACCACGAACAACGTGCCGGCGTGGTGCGTGACATAGGCAAGGATCGTCAAGACATAGAACAGGACGGGCAACTCGAACTGATTGCTGAAGGAATACTGGACCTGCAGCGCGGGCTTCGACCAGTTCGGCTGGCGCAGCGCAATATCCTCTTCCCGCAGACCCGAGCGGAAATCGCGCGCCCGCAACGGACCAAGCCAGAACAACAGCGCGAAAGTGAGGATCACTTCGACGAACAGCGGCAGCAAGATCATTTTAGCCGACATTGGTGCAAATTCTCCGGCTGCCTCTCGTCCTACCATGGCGCGCCGCACACCGCCAATGTCGAAGCCTCACAGCTTGACGCTGATCGCGGTCTCGCCGTCGTCATCGAGCAAAGCGCTGCGCCAGGTTTTACCGTCGAACAACGCCTTGCGCACGGCGTCGGCCGTACCGCCGTGATTGAGATTGGCGGTGATGAGCGTGCCGCCGGTGCGCAACAGCCCGCGCAACGCCTTGTGCAATGCCGGCGACGGCGTGTGGCCGTCGAAAAAGGCGACGTCGTAGCCGGGATCGAGCGTCGGCAGCACAACGGCGAAATCGCCTTCGTGGATGGTGATGCGATGATCCAAGCGGGCAGCCGTAATATTGTCGCGCGCCAACTGCACGTGTTCGGGATCGCGCTCGATGGTGTCGACGGTCGAGTCCGGTGCGCCGGACGCAAACGACAGCGCGGTGTAGCCGAGCGCCGTTCCCAGTTCGAGGATGCGGCGCGCGTTCGCGGCGGCAGCCAGCGCCGCCAGCAGCGGGCAGTTGTCGTAAGGGTAGGCACCGCAGCCATGCCGCGCGCGGTGCGCGTCGGTAGCGGTGCGGATAGCCGCGAATGGATCGGCCAAGGGCTTTTTCATTGCGGCCATTCACTCCCGGCGAGGTTCTGTTGTCGATCAGTCAACATAAAATATTCATTGGTCTAAGAGCGCGCTAGACCTCGCAACAGCGCGGATGGTGTCTCCTTTTGATTGGGCCGTCCGTTTTGCCCTGTCCCTTTGTTCCTGTTCTCCGGCACACGGCCAAAAGGATAACCAAATTTTTCAATCTTAATTTGCCGCCCGCTCGGCAGATGGGCATAGGGTGAGATAGACAAAGTTCAGGACGAGCCCGGGAGCGAGACATTAGGCGACGTGCTGGAACGCGCTGCTTGCCGCAGGCGCTCCATCGCCTGCTGAAAGGCCCTGTCGAGTGCTTCCGCACCTTCAGCTTGTCCTTTGATTTCTGGGCTGGAGTCAAAAAGAACATTAGCGATATTAGTCCCTTCGATCAATAGACGGTCCCAGACGTTCGCGGGGCGAGTACCTTGTTTCGAGAACAAATTAAGCTGTTTGCTCGTGACAAGTTCTCCATCTTTGAAAGTCATGTAGTAACGAGAGCAATTTTTGAGTATCAAATACGATATGCTCCCCTCTGCGCTAAGGAAGATGTCATGCAATCTTCCCCTATACATTATGATCCTCGATTCTGAATCGACAATGTTCGTCATCACGTATGCGGTGATGATACCCCTCTTTCTGTCAGCATCGACGATGTCATAAATCCACTTGTGATGAGCAAGGAACCGTAGCGGCCCGGAAATGACCCCTTCGGCCACGAGCAAGCCAAAGCCAAAACCAATCGTGGTGGTGATCGCCAGATAAATGACGGCAGGAACTATGTCGTGCGATACCAATAGTACAAAATCGTCGACCGACTTTTGCTCCGTTTGCACTAAAGGAAGCAGAAATCGACTTAACCGGAATCCGGTCGCACTTAATGCACAGACCGCCACAAAATGAATTGTGCCAGCGATGACGACTGCCATCGCCACTTCGCTGACCACACTGCTCCGGATGATCTCCCGCGAAAGACGCTCGTAACTAGCCAGCCCAATGAAGAAGAAAATGCCGGGAAGAAGCAAGAGGATAAGCGCAATTGGTGCCCATGCGATAGACATGAGCAGCGATGGCTATGCGGCGCGACGCCTGTTGGCCTCGATGTATTCCACTACGTCCTTAAGATCGGCACCATCATCGCCCTTGGCGCATGCATTAATTGCCTCTTGGACAAGGTCCAAGTTGCCGTCCGCGATGGTCACAAGCTTATCGATCAGTTCGGAGCTTTTCATTGTGACAAGCATGGCATCCTCGCTACGGTAACGTCCGTGCCGGCCATTGGTTCGGAAGGATTGCACCTGCCGAATCGCGGCACAAGGGGGTGAGCGCTACATATTGAGTGTGCGTCAACCTCAGTCAAGAGTCGGTTAACGGTTGTGAAAAAGGCTTGATTTGCAGGACTTTCCCTACGCTCCCGGAACTTGGCGCTAAAGACCAAGTCGCTAAAATAGCAAGAGGACTCAGGGCCCAAAAACGCCCAGCCGAACCGGAACGCGGCGGGCCTTTCAGGACAATGCCCTAGCTTCGGCTCGGATAGTTCGGGCTCTCGCGCGTGATGGTGACGTCGTGGACGTGGCTCTCGCGCAAGCCGGCGCCGGAGATGCGCACGAATTCCGCCTTGTCGTGGAATTCGGTCAGATCTTTGGCGCCGACGTAACCCATGGCGGCGCGCAGGCCGCCAATCAGTTGGTGCAACACGTTGGCCACCGGCCCCTTATAGGGGACTTGGCCCTCAATACCTTCCGGCACCAGCTTGAGGGTGTCCTTGATCTCCTGCTGGAAATAGCGATCGGCCGAGCCGCGCGCCATGGCGCCGACTGAACCCATGCCGCGATAGGTTTTGTAGGAACGGCCCTGGAATAGGAAAACCTCGCCCGGCGTCTCGTCGGTGCCGGCGAGCAGCGAGCCGACCATGGCGCAATCGGCGCCGGCCGCCACGGCTTTGGCAAGGTCGCCGGAATATTTGATGCCGCCGTCGGCGATCACCGGCGTATTGCTCTTTTTCGCCACCTCGACCGAATCCATGATCGCGGTGAGCTGCGGCACGCCGACGCCGGCGACGATGCGCGTGGTGCAGATCGAGCCCGGCCCAATGCCGACCTTGATGGCGTCGGCGCCGGCATCGATCAGCGCCTTGGCGCCCTCGGCAGTGGCGATATTGCCCGCCACCACCTGTACCGCATTCGACATCCGTTTGATCCGGGTGACGGTTTCGAGCACGCGCCGGGAATGGCCGTGCGCGGTGTCGACGACGACAAGGTCGACGCCGGCATCGATCAACGATTCGCTGCGCGCAAAGCCGGCTTCGCCGACCGACGTGGCGGCGGCGACCCGCAGCCGGCCCTGCTCGTCCTTGCAGGCATTGGGATTGGCCACCGCCTTTTCGATGTCCTTCACCGTGACCAGGCCGACGCAGCGGTACTCGCTATCGACGACGAGGAGTTTCTCGATGCGGTGCTGGTGGAGGAGCCGCTTGGCCTCGTCCTGGCCGACGCTCTCACGCACCGTGACCAGCCGCTCCTTGGTCATCAGCTCGGACACTTTTTGCCGCTTGTCGGTGGCAAAGCGCACGTCGCGATTGGTGAGGATGCCGACCAGCTTGCCGGCGCGGCCATTGCCGCCGCCCTCGACCACCGGAATGCCGGAAATGTGATGCTCCTGCATCAGCGCCAGCGCGTCGGCAAGCGTAGCGTCGGGCTGGATGGTGACGGGGTTCACCACCATTCCGGATTCGAATTTCTTCACCTGGCGCACCTGCGCCGCCTGCAAATCGGGCTCGAGATTGCGGTGAATGACGCCGATGCCGCCGGCCTGCGCCATGGCGATCGCCATGTTGGCTTCGGTCACCGTGTCCATGGCGGATGCGATAATCGGGATATTGAGCGAAACGTTGCGCGTGATGCGCGACCGAATGTCCACATCCGACGGCAGGACATCGGACAGTCCAGGCTTCAACAGCACGTCGTCGAAGGTGTAAGCTTCGCGCGGTATGTCCCTTGAATTCACTGCCATTGCCAACTCCGCGTGGCCTAAATTGCGGGCCGGCCCTTGGGGTGACGCCTTGCGGACGAGCGGACATAAATCCCCTCGCCCAACTGGATCGCCCGCTTCGTGGGCCCGCTTTTGGGTTGGCGGCGGTCGATAGCACGCCTTGTCCATAAATAATAGCCATCGCGGCGGAAAACAGGTGGAAACGTCATGAAAACCCGGTTCAATCGTCGCGAATTCAGCCTTGGCGCCTTGGCCGCGGGCACCGCCCTTGCGAGTGCGGGCCGCCCCGTCCGCGCGCAGACCGCGCCCGTAAAAATTCGCGTCGGCTGGGTGGTGGTGCCGGCCTCCTTGGCGCCGCTCATCCTGGAGAAGAAGGACATTCTCAAGCATTTCGGTCGGTCCTACGTCGCCGAGGCGACTCGCTTCGAGGGCACGCCGCCGGTCATCACCGCGCTGGCGTCCGGCGAGCTCGACGTCGGACCGCTGGCGTTCTCCTCCTTCGGGCTTGCCATCCAGAACGCCCATATGGACGACCTGCGCGTCATCAGCGACGAAATCCAGGACGGCATCGCGGGGCATGGCTCGAACGAATTCATGGTGCTCAAAGACGGGCCGGTCAAAACCGTGGCCGACCTCAAGGGCAAGGTGCTCGCCACCAACGCCATGGGCAGTGCCGTCGACATCGCCATGCGGGCGATGCTGAGGAAGAACGGGCTTGAAGCCAACAAGGACTACACCATCGTCGAGGCGCCCTTCCCGGCCATGCGCGCGGTGCTGTCGGAGAAAAAGGCCGACCTGATCAGCGCGGTGCCGCCGTTCTCGCTCGATCCGCAATTGCGCGACGTGGCCAACACGCTGTTCACGCAAAAGGACGCATTCGGCATCACCCAACTCACCATGTGGACGGCACGCACCGGCTTCATCCAGCAGAACCGCGCCGCGCTGGTCGATTTTCTCGAAGACGTGGTGCGCGCGGTGCGCTGGTTCACCGATCCGAAAAACCACGAGGAAGCCGTCGCCATCGTGGCGCGGCTCAACAAGGCGCCGCCGGCGCGCATGGAGTGGGCGTTCGGCGAGCGCGATCAATATCGCGACCCGAACGGCATGCCGAACATCGCCGCGTTGCAAGATAACCTGCAACTGCAAAAACAGGTCGGCTTCCTCAAGGACGATATCGACGTGAAGAAGTATTCCGACCTGAGCATGGTTACGGAAGCGGCGAAACGTTTGGGATGATTTTACGGGGCGGGAAGTCCGATACTGCAGGCGGCCGAAGCGCCTGCGCTGGTCCACTGCGGGGGCGCAGAGTAGATTGTCCGGATGCGAGAATCACCGCCGCTGCGGCGTGATCGGAGCTGGTTGCCGATTGCCGCGATGCTTTTGCTCGCCGCGCTGCCGGTGCGCGCGCAGGATCTTTCCACCCAAAATCCTTCCGCGGATGAGCGGCGCTGCACCGGGCTATGGCGCGCGACGGTCGAGGAGCGCGTCGCTTCCTGCACCACACTGATCGATTCCGGCCGCTACCCGCCGGTCAATCTCGCCATTCTGCACGACAACCGCGGCATGGCGTTTCGCGCCAAGGGCGACCTGACCAATGCCCGCTCGGATTTCGACCAGGCGGTCGGCCTCAATCAAAACTACGCGCGCGGCTATGCCAATCGTGGCAACCTCGCGTTCGCGCAGCGCGATTTCGACGGCGCCATCGCCGATTTCGACCAGGCGATCAAGCTCGACGCCGCCGATGCAAGCCTGTTCATGGCGCGCGGCAACGCCTACGACGGCAAGGGCGACGCCGATCGCGCCATCGCCGACTACAACGAGGCGATCCGGCTATCGCCCAATTACGCCTCGCCCTACTTCAATCGCGGGCTGGCGTTACGCCACAAAGGCGATCTCGACCGCGCGATTGCCGATTACGACCAGGCGATAAGACTCGATCCGCGAAATACCTCCGCCATCAACAACCGCGGCATTGCCTGGTTTCAAAAAGGCGATCTCGACCGCGCCATCGCCGATTACAATCAGGCAATCCGGCTCGATCCCAATCTGGCCGCCGCCTACAACAATCGCGGCGATGCGTTGCGCGCCAAAGGCGACTTCGTTCACGCCACTGCCGATTTCGACCGCGCCATCAAGATCTCGCCGCAGTTCGTTCTCGCCTACGACAACCGCGGCCTCGTCTCATACCAGCAAAAAGATTACGACCGCGCCATCGCCGATTTCAATACCGCGATCGAGCTCGATCCCAAAAACGTCCAGGCCTACGCCAATCGCGGCAACGCCTATGCCGACAAGGGCGCGCGCGACTTAGCGCTTGCCGATTACGACGCCGCCGCTCGCCTCGATCCGAACAACGCCGATGTCCACTACGATCGTGGCCTCGCCTTGCGCCGCAACGGCGATCTCGACGGAGCCATCGCCGATCTCAGCGAGGCAGTCCGTCTCAATCCGCGGCTGGCCGGAGCGTTCAACGAGCGCGGCTATGCCTATTATCAGAAGCGCGATTTCGACCGCGCCATCGCCGACTACGACGCCGCCATCGGGCTCAACCCGCAATTCACCGTCGCCTACAATAATCGCGGCAACGCCTATGACGACAAGGGCGATGCCGGCCGCGCCATCGCCGATTACACTGCGGCGCTGCGCATCGACCCGAGTTATGCGGCCGCATATTACAATCGCGGCATCGCCTGGCGCCACAAAGGCGATCCCGACCGCGCCATCGCCGACTACGACCAGGCGATCAAGCTCAATCCGACCGCTGTGGCCTACAACAATCGCGGCAGCGCCTGGGCCGCCAAGGGCGAGATCGACCGCGCGCTGGCCGATCTCGATCAGGCGATAAAACTCGATCCGCGCTTGTCCGACGCCTACATCAACCGCGGCAACGCCAAACGCGAACGGCTCGACCTTGCCGCGGCGATCGCCGACTACACGCTCGCCATCTCGCTATCGCCGAACGCGGCGCTGGCCTATTACAACCGCGCCTGGGCGCATTATCTTGCCGGCGAGAGCGCGGAAGCGCTCGCCGACGCCGATCGCGCCGTCGCGCTCGACGCCGGTTCGGCGAGCGCATTCTCGACGCGCGGCCTGATCCGCGAAAAGAGCGGCGATACCGACGGCGCCATCGCCGATTTCCGCCAGGCGCTCAAGCTCGATCCGAAATTCCAGCAGCCGGCCGAGGGCTTGAAACGGCTGCAAGCCGGCCCCCCGAAAAGCCAATAGGCGCGCATGCTGCCGCAGCGAAACGACCGCGCCGTGCCGCTGATCATCGCCGTTGCGCTGTTCATGGAGAACATGGACTCCACGGTGATCGCCACCTCGCTGCCGGCCATTGCGCGCGCCATCGGCACCAACCCACTGGCACTGAAGCTCGCGGTCACTTCTTATCTGCTCTCGCTCGCCATCTGCATTCCGGCCAGCGGCTGGACCGCCGACCGCTTCGGCGCCCGCAACGTGTTCCGCATCGCCATCGGCGTGTTCATCCTCGGCTCGATCGGCTGCGCGGCGTCGCATTCGCTTACGGAATTCGTCATCGCCCGCATCGTCCAGGGCATGGGCGGCGCCATGATGACGCCGGTCGGCCGGCTGATCATGGTGCGCAGCATCGACAAGCATCTTCTGCTCAATGCCATGTCGCTGGTCACCGTGCCGGCGCTGATCGGCCCGATCTGCGGCCCGCCGCTCGGCGGCTTCATCACCACCTACGCGTCATGGCATTGGATTTTTCTGATCAATGTGCCGATCGGGCTCGTCGGCATCGTCGCGGCATCGCGCTTCATTCCCAACGTCCATGTCGAGCATCGCCACCCGTTCGACTTCCTGGGCTTCGTTCTATCCGGCCTCAGCATCGGCGGACTTGCCTTCGGGCTTTCGGTGATGGGGCTCGACTTTTTGCCGGTCGGCGTCGTCGCCGCGCTGATCGGCGTCGGCGCCATTGCCACAATTGCCTATGTGTTCCACGCCAGGCGCACGCCGGCGCCGATCCTCGATCTCAGTTTGCTCAAGCTGCCGACGTTTCGCGCCAGCATCGTCGGCGGCTTTTTGTTCCGGCTTGGCGTCGGGGCGCTACCCTTCCTGCTGCCGCTGTTGCTGCAGATCGGGTTTGACCTGTCGCCATTTCAATCTGGCCTGATCACGTTCACCAGCGCGCTCGGCTCGATGTTCATGAAGGCCGCCGTCGCCAGCGTGCTCAGGCGGCTCGGCTATCGCAACGTGCTGCTCTACAACAGCCTGATCAGCAGCGTCTTCCTCATGGCCTGCGCGACATTCGTGCCCGGCATGCCGTTCTGGGCGATGATCGCGATCCTTTTGTCCGGCGGCTTCTTCCGCTCGCTGCAATTCACCAGCATCAACACCATCGCCTATGCGGAGATCGATCCGCAGCGCTTGAGCCGCGCCACAGCCCTCACCGCCGCCGCGCAGCAATTGTCGCTCTCGACCGGCGTCGCCGTCGGCGCCCTGGTGGTGGAGATCACGCTGCGGCTGCGCCATGAAACAGCGATGAGCGCCGTGGACTTTCCGCCGGCGTTCCTTGTGATCGGCGCGCTGGCGGCCACCGCCGCGCTGATCTTCTATCGCCTCGCGCCCGATGCTGGCGAGGAGCTTTCGGGCAGGAAGGCGGCGCAGGCGGGAACAGTGGAGCAGCAGACGTAATTTTCCGGCCAAAGCGCTTGCTTGTCCAGCGACTAGGGAACGCCAATCCTCATCTGTGAGCCGAAGCAAAGTGCCAACGAAAGCTTTGGAGGATTTAAAAGTGAAGCTTAAAAAGATCGCGCCACCAAAACACAAAATGGGGCCGACAAATAAATAATGCGGCCGATGTCTACTTGACCACGCTCGGACGTCGCTTGGCGACCAGTTCGTGCCCTGCGCTGCTGATACCGTCTTTGTTCAAATGGGAGAGCATGTCGCGAATATCATGAAGATCGTAGACGAGCTGATCATAATAGTTCTCAGCCCGAAATTGCGGACCAGCCAGAGTTATCGGAGGCGCGCCCTTTTTCTCCCACTGGATCAAAACTCCCGCCAGGGGGCTGAGAGGATCCACAGCCGTCATCTGATATCCGAATCGAGCCAAATGATCATTCAAGGCGCTGAGCGGTAACGGGTCCTCCGTTATCGGCGCATCGGTATTGTACCCCCAGTTTACATCCTGGTAGGACGACATTGGCTGCTCTCATAAAGCAAAGCCGCCTCACGAATACATGAGACGGCCCAGGGTCTCGGATAGACCCAAAACCCAGTGCTAATCAAGCGAAAAGTGTAAAAACGCAGTATTATCCAGGCTGCAAAGCGGCTTCTCGGTGCATGATTCGCGCTTTGACCTGATTTGCGGAGATCGCGCTCTTTAGATGACTCTCAAAATCATCGAACGAACGTTCAAACTCATACCGAGCCTCTACGCCATAAATCAGGGCGACATGCTTGCCGAGTGCCACTCCAGCAAGGTCAAAAGCTACTTTTAAGTCCGGGCTGCTAATATGGAACCCGCTCAATTCGGGGCCATTAGCCGTGAAGACATGCGAAGGCCCCACTAGTCGATAGACTAGTGTGATCTCCTCTGGGGGGGTTACGTGGCGAGCCATGGCTGCACCCAATTCTTATCTCTCTCCTGCTCCCTCTAGACTGGTGTGCCTTTGGGCAGAACCATAAAGGGGGCGATTCGGTTTCAGTTTCCGCTGCGCGGAGCATAACACACTTTATAAGTCAAGTGGTACAAGCTCGCGTGACCACAGCAAAAACCCGTTTCTAAGCTTAGCTTAGGGGTGAAATAGGATAAAAAGTCAACGAAATCACGACAATCTGGAGCTTGAATCGTCGCAGGGGTGACTCAAACGACACAGCAAATGGCGGTTTTTCCGCTATTTAGCTAGATATTGACGAGAGAGAGTACCGGCCCCCTATATCCTGTGATTAACCTCTTATTAACTCAAAAACGTAAGTGGATAGCGGGCAAAACTTATCAAATCCGCGAATCGTCGAACTAATTTCATTTTGTTCGCCTCTGATCACCCCCCTACCGCTGCCGCTATTGACTTGACTCGGAGTGGTTGTAACGCTTTTGGCCACAACCGGGGTATTAGTCATGGCTCTCTACAAATACGGCGAATATCTCCAGAAGTCGGAAGACGCAGCTTTCGACCAAATCCACCAGCCTGGCACGGTAGCGCCCTATGCAGGCATCTACCGCTGCATGGGATGCCATCGAGAAATCGGGATAGCCCAAGGCCATGTTCTGCCGCCGCAGAACCATCACGAACATGCGCCCAACCAAGGCGCTATTCGTTGGCGACTGATCGTATTTGCGGATCACAACCCGAAATAACCGCCGGCTTTTGATCTGCCAGTAGCCAATATGCAACGCGATCCATTGCTCGGACTATTTGGGCAACGAGCCAACTACGCATGGATTTCTCCCATTGGGTCGGTGAAAGGAAATAACGCCGATCAAATCGAAGACCGAATAAGAAAGACGGCTTAATCCGAAGTCATTTCGATCGACCAGCTACGAATTAATGCCAAGCCGAGGTGAGCAGTGTTCGCCTCAGCCACGAAAGCCGCGCGCGAGCAGATAAAGCTCCGCCGAATCGCTGCGGCTCGCTGGCGGCTTGACGTGTTTGACCGTCGCAAAATCGCGCTTGAGTTCGGCCAGCAGACTGGCTTCCGTGCCGCCTTGGAGCACTTTGCAGACGAACGTGCCGCCTTCGGCCAGCACCTCGCGGGCAAACTGCACCGCGGCTTCCGCCAGCGCCATGATGCGCAGGTGATCGGTCTTGCGGTGGCCGGTGGCGTTCGCTGCCATGTCGGAGAGCACCACGTCGACTTTGCCGCCGAGCATCGCCTTCAATTGCTCTGGCGCCGCGTCATCGAGGAAGTCGAGTTTGAGGAATTCGACTCCGACGATCGGTTTCATGTCGAGAATGTCGAGCGCGATCACGCGGCCACCCGCGCCGACGCGCTGCGCGGCGATTTCGCTCCAGCCGCCGGGCGCGGCGCCCAGATCGACGACGCGCGCGCCGGGTTTGAGCACGCGGTGTTTGTCGTCGATCTCGGCGAGCTTATAGGCGGCGCGGGAGCGAAAGCCTTCGCGCTTGGCGCGCATCACGTAAGGGTCGCGGAGCTGGCGCTCGAGCCAGGTCCGCGACGACAAGGTGCGGCGCTTCTCGTCCTTGAGCCACGCCATCTCAATCAACCATCTCTAATCAACCATGGCGGATCACACCTCGCCCCACACGCCGTCCTCGCGCATCATCTCGACCAGCATGCCCTCGCGCAGGCCGCGGTCGGCGACGCGCAGCCGCGGGCACGGATAGGAGCGGCGGATGGCGTCGAGGATGGCGCAGCCGGCGAGCACGAGGTCGGCGCGCTCGGCGCCGATGCACGGGTTGGCCGCGCGCTCGTCGAAACTCATGGCCATGAGCTCGGCGACCACACGGGAAATCTCCTCGTCCGACAGCCAGCAGCCGTCGACCCTGCGGCGGTCGTAGCGCTTGAGCTGCAAGAACACGCCGGCGATCGTCGTCACCGTGCCCGAGGTGCCGAGCATGTGAAAGCCGTCCGGATCATGCGGATGGGCGGCGGCAAATTTTTCGACGAAGACCGCGACCTCGTCCACCATGGCCTGGTAAGTCGCCGGCGAAACCACATGGCCGCCGTAGCGTTCGGCGAGCGTGACGACGCCGAGCGGCAGCGACGCCCAGCCGACGATGTCCGGCTTCGGCGGCCCGCGTCGGCCGGCGCCGGGCTTGCCGAGCCGCACCAGCTCCGATGACCCGCCGCCGATATCGAACAGGATGACGCCGGAGGCCGCCGGATCGAACAGCTCGGTACAGCCGGTCGCCGCCAGCCGCGCCTCGGTCGCCGAATCGATGATCTCGAGCTCGAGACCGGCCTGTTCGGTGACGCGCTTGCGGAACGCCTCGCCGTTCTCGGCGGCGCGGCATGCTTCGGTGGCGATGAGGCGGGCGCGCACAACGCCGCGCGCGCGCATCTTGTCGCGGCAGACCTGCAGCGCCTCGACCGCGCGCTCAATTGCCGCTTCGCTGATGCGGCGCGAGGCGGCGACGCCCTCGCCAAGCCGGATGATGCGGGAGAAAGCGTCGACCACGCGAAAACCGTCGCCGGCGGGGCGAGCGATCAGCAGGCGGCAATTGTTGGTGCCGAGATCGAGCGCCGCATAGGTCGCTTCGGATCGCCCATCGGCAGGCTCATGCCAGCCGTCGCCGCGGGAATCGCGGCGCAGGCCATAAGGCGTTCGACGACCCCAGCGGGGGCGGCGCTGGCCCCCTCTGGCGTCGAGGCCGCCGTTGGGCGGGGCCTCGTCGTCCATCCAAAAACCTTCCCGCCACGGCCGGAGCACGGCGGCTCGACGGCGCGGCTGTTCAAGTCCAAATCAGGCAAACTGTAGCAGCCGAGGCCCCAAGGGCAATACTGTGCTTTACACTGCTTTTCTTGGGCACGAGCCATGTCCACGCGCCTTCTTGTCGCGGTCGGCCAACTCCATTATGTCAGCGCCACAAGGCTTTACGGGATTGAACCACCATGAATTTGCAGCAGTCCGCCAAAGACCGCGCGGAACAATTGACCGCGGATAGATTATCGGTCGAGAAATTCGCCGTCGGCCAGTCGGTGCCGCGCAAGGAAGACCCCATGCTGCTGCGCGGCCAGGGGCACTATACCGACGACATCGCGCTACCCGGCCAAGCCTATGCGGTGATGGTGCGCAGCCAGAACGCCCATGGCATCATCCGCTCCATCGACACCGAGGCGGCAAAAAAGATGCCAGGCGTGCTTGGCGTCTACACCGCCGCCGATCTGAAGGGCTACGGCCCACTCAAATGCATCGTGCCGTTCAACAACCGCGACGGCTCGCCGATGAAGAAGCCGCTGCGCGAGGCGCTGGCGGTCGGCAAGGTGCGCTATGTGGGCGATCCGGTCGCCTACGTCGTCGCCGAGACCGTGCATGCCGCCAAGGACGCCGCCGAAGCGGTCGTTGTCGATATCGAATCGCTGCCTTCCATCACCACGGCGGAAGCCGCGGCCCAACCCGGCGCGCCGCAGCTCTACGACGACGTGCCGGGCAATGTGGCGCTCGATTATCACTATGGCGACGCCGAAGCGGTCCAAGCCGCCTTCGCCAAGGCCGCTCATGTCACCAAGCTGCAACTCGTCAACAGCCGGCTCGTGGTCGCCGCCATGGAGCCGCGCGCCGCGCTCGCCGCCTATGACGGCCAGCGCTTCACGCTCTATGTCGGATCGCAGGGCGTGTTCGGCATGCGCGCCAATATTGCCGACGCGCTCGGCTTGACGCCGAAGGACGTGCGCGTGCTGACCGGCCAGGTCGGCGGCTCGTTCGGCATGAAAGCCGCGGTATTTCCCGAATACATTTGCATGCTGCACGCCGCGCGCGCGCTCGGCCGCCCGGTGAAGTGGACCGACGAGCGTTCCGGAAGCTTTGTCTCCGACAGCCACGGCCGCAATCACGACGTCACCGGCGAACTCGCCCTCGACGCCGACGGCAAATTCCTGGCCGTGCGCCTGACCAGCTACGCCAATGTCGGCGCCTTCCTGTCGCCGGTGGCGCCGATGCCCGGCACGCTCAACGCGGTGAAGAATGTGCAGGGCATGTACCGCACGCCGCTGATCGAAGTCTCGACCAAGGTGATGTTCACCAACACCTCGCACGTGTCCGCGTATCGTGGCGCCGGCCGGCCCGAGGGCAATTATTACATGGAGCGCCTGGTCGATGCGGCCGCCTCCGAGATGGGCATCGACCGCATGGCGCTGCGCAAGCGCAACCAGATTTCGCCGCGCGAATTGCCGTGCAAGGTCGCGTCCGGCGGCACCTACGACAGCGGCGATTTCGCGGCGCTCACCAAGCAGGCGTTCGAATTTGCCGACGGCAAGGGCTTTGCCAAGCGCAAGCGCGAAAGCGCGCGGCGCGGCAAGCTGCGCGGGCTCGGCATCGGCAACTTCCTCGAGGTCACCGCGCCGCCGTCTAAGGAGCTCGCCGACATCAAATTCAATCCTGACGGCACCGTGACGCTGGCGACCGGCACGCTCGATTTCGGCATGGGCCACGCCACGCCGTTCGCGCAAGTGTTGAGCGACCGGCTCGGCATTCCGTTCGAGAAAATCTCGCTGCTGCAAGGCGACAGCGACAAGCTCGCCATGGGTGGCGGCTCGGGCGGCTCGAAATCGATCATGCATACCGGGACCGCGATCGTCGAAGCCGCGGTGAAAGTGATCGAGAAAGGCAAGGAACTGGCGGCGCACGCGCTCGAAGCGGCGCCGTCCGACATCGCCTTCGATCACGGCAACTTCACCATTGTCGGCACCGATCGCGCGATCTCGATCATGGATCTGGCGAAGAAACTGCACGACGGCACGAAGCCGCCGGCCGACGCGCCGCAATCCCTCGATGTCACCCATGTCAGCGATGGCCCCAGCGCCTCGACCTATCCCAACGGCTGCCATATCGCCGAAGTCGAGGTCGACCCGGACACCGGCGTCGTCGAGATCGCGAAATATTCCTGCGTCAACGATTTCGGCACCGTCATCAATCCGCTGATCGTCGAAGGCCAGCTGCACGGCGGCGTGGTGCAAGGTATTGGCCAGGCGCTGATGGAGAAGACGGTCTACGACGGCGATGGCCAGCTCCTCACCGGCTCGTTCATGGATTACGCCATGCCGCGCGCCGCCGACGTGCCGTCGTTCACGCTCGCCGATCATCCGGCGCCGGCAACGACCAACCCGCTCGGCGTCAAAGGCTGCGGCGAGGCCGGCTGCGCCGGCGCGCTCACCTCGGTGATGAATGCGGTGGTCGACGCGCTCGGCGACCGCGGCATTCGCCATATCGACATGCCGGTGACGCCGGCAAAAATCTGGCAGGCGCTGCAGGCCGCGAAGGCCAACAGCCCGCAATGACGCAGGTCGTTTCCGTCCAGTCGATCCGTCCGGCGGAGTCGCGGTTGATCGCCGCCGTCTGCGCGGCGCACATGATGAGCCATTATTACATGCTCATGCTGGCGCCGCTGTTCGTCTTCATCCGCGCCGATTTCAATGTCAGCTATACCGAGCTCGCTCTGGCGCTGACCGTATTCAACGTGGTTTCCGGCGTGTTGCAGACGCCGGTCGGTTTCCTGGTCGACCGCGTCGGCGCCCGCGTCGTGCTGATCGCAGGAGTGGCGCTGTCCAGCGTCGCCTATGCGGTCGCCGGCATCGTCGGTTCCTATTGGGTCTTCATCGCCATGTACGGCGTCGCCGGTCTCGGCAACACCGTGTTTCACCCTTCCGACTATTCGCTATTGTCGCATCACGCGCCGCCGGAACGGCTCAGCCATGTGTTTTCGTTTCACACTTTCGCCGGCATGGTCGGCTCCGCCATCGCGCCGGTAACGCTGCTCTACATGCAAAGCATGTTCGGCTGGCGCGGCGCCTATATCGGCGCGTCGATTTTTGGCTTGCTGGTTCTCCTGGTGCTGATTGCGCAACCCGAGCCCGCGGCCGAAATTCGGCCTGCCGCAAAAAGCAAAGCGAAAACGCGCCCCGCCGTCACCGATGTCGGCTGGCGCTTGCTGCTATCGGCGCCGATCCTGCTCAACCTCGCCTATTTCACCTTGACGTCGATCATGAGCGGCGGCCTCAACACTTATCTGGTGGTGGCGCTCGGAGCGTTACACGGAACCGCGCCGGCCGTCGCCAATATGGCGCTGACCGCGCTGCTCGCGATGAATGCGGCCGGCGTGCTCGCGGGTGGCGTGCTCGCCGGACGCACTAACCATCACGCCGTGGTCGCCGCGGCCGGGCTCGCGGTCGGCGGCACGGTCACGGCGATCATCGGCTGGTTCGCTTTGCCGCCCGCGGGACTCATTCTCCTCATGGGCTTCAGCGGGCTGTGCGTCGGCATGACCTACCCGTCGCGCGACATGCTGGTGCGCGCGGTGACTCCGCCGAACGCCTACGGCCGCGTCTTCGGCTTCGTCAGCATGGGTTTCAATATCGGCGCCAGCATCGCCCCGATCGTCTATGGCGCGCTGATGGATCACGGGCAGCCGCTCGCGGTCTTCATGCTGTCGGCCGCCGTCTGCATCATCTGCATCTCGACCGTGACGTTCGGATTCTCGCGCCGCGAAGTACACTGACGTCGTTCCGATTCAGGAGCGGAAGAAATGAACGGTCGCAACGCTCCAGTGTTGAAAAGCTTTGGCTTGGCGATCGTGATCGCGCTCGCCGCCGGCTTGCCGGCGCGCGCGCAGGAGCACAGTTGGCTCCTCCCCGATTTGGCAAACGCCGCGAAGGTCGAGGGCGCGTTGACCGTTTACGGCTCGATGAACGAGCAGGAAGCGCTGCCGCTGTGGAAGCTGTTCGAGGACGCAACCGGCGTAAAAGTGAACTACGTGCGCTCCTCGGATACGCAGATCATGGCCAAGGTGGCGATCGAAAACCGCGCCGGCCAGCACACCTGGGATATCGCCTTCACCACCACGGTGCCGCAACTGCCGGCCGCCTATCTTGCGCCGTTCGATCCGCCGGAAGCCAAAGGCCTGATGGCCGAAGCGCGCGATGCAAATCGCCGCTGGTACGGCGGCTACGCCAATTACAATGCGCCGGCCTACAACACCAATTTCGTCCACAAGGCGGACCTGCCGAAGACTTACGAAGACTTCGCCGCGCACAAGGAATGGGCCGGCAAGATCGCCATCGACGACACCGACGACGAATGGCTCGCCGCGATCTGCGCCTTCTATGGCGACGCACGCGGCCAGGCGCTGGTCAAGAGCATCGTCGCGGCACTGGACCCGGTCATCACCGACGGCCATCTCGCGCTTGCGCGTTCGGTCGGGGCCGGCGAATATTGGCTGGCGCTCAACAACTACCTGCCGCTGACGCTCAATGTGAAGATGTCCGGCGCGCCGACCGATTTTTGGCTGCTCGAGCCGGTGGCGCTGATCTTCGGTTCCGTCGGCGTCAATACGCTGGCGCCGCACCCCAATGCGGCAAAACTTGCCGGCAACTTCGTCTTGAGCCAAGAAGGCGAGACGTTCATGACCCATAAGGGACGCCTGCCGACCCGGCCGGATGTCGCGACCAATCCGCCCGAAATCGGCGCGATGCTTAGAGAGCGAAAGATCATGCCGGTGGTGTTCAGCGGCGACGATCAGAGGAAATGGCAAAAGACCTATAACGCGCTGTTCGGGCGCCATTGATCCGAACGGACGAATGCACTCAAGGAGACATTCATGAAGCTCTGCCGCTACGATGACGATCGGATGGGAGTTGTGCGCGGCGACCTCGTGCACGACGTGACCGAGGCGCAGACCGAAATCCGCAAATCCATGCCCTATGCGATGAAAGGTGACGCGGTGGTTGCGGCGCTGCCGCAATGGCGCGAGCGCATCGAGCGCATGGCGGATAAAGCGCCGGGCAAGCCGATCGCTCAGGTCAAGCTGTTGCCGCCGGTGGCGCGGCCGACCAAGCTTTCCTGCGCGCCGACCAATTACAAGGCGCATATTGCTGAGATGGAGAAGGCGTCGCAGCAGCCGGGCTCGCAGATTGTCCGTCACCAGTCGCCGAACATCCTCGAAGCCGGCATGTTCCTGAAAGCGAATTCCGCGCTGGTCGGCCCGTCGGAAGGCATTCCAATGCGTTTCCCCGACCGCCGCAACGACCACGAAGTCGAGCTGGTCATGGTGATCGGCAAGACCGGCAGCGATATTCCGCAGGCGAAAGCGCTCGACTATGTCGCCTGCTACGCACTCGGTCTCGACATGACCGTGCGCGGCCGCGAGGATCGCAGCTTTCGCAAATCGGTCGACGGTTATGCGGTGCTCGGCCCATGGATGGTGACAGCCGACGAAATCCCGGATCCGGATAACGTGCCGATCAGCCTCACCATCAACGGCGAGACCAAGCAGAATAGCAACACCAGCCAGCTGATCTACAATTGCCGCCGGCTGATCGAATTCGCCTCCGCGTTCTACACGCTCTATCCGGGCGACCTCGTCTATACCGGAACGCCCGACGGCGTCGGCCCGGTAAAACCCGGTGACGTCATCGTCTGCCGTTCGGCGCCCGTGCTCGGCGAACTGAAGATCGCCGTGCGGGCCCACGAAGCCGGCCGCGTGCCGAGCGAACAGCGCGTTCCGGCCTGAGCGGCGCGCCAAGGGAGAATGCCATGTTGCAGATCAAACGGGCCGGCCATTCGACGCTGACGACGCCCGATATCGAGCGGATGATCGACTATTTCACCCGCATCGTGGGTTTAAGCTTGGCGGCGCGGGAGAAGAACCGCGCCATCCTCGCCACCAAATCCGGCTTGGAGGCGATCGTGCTGGAGCGCGGCGGTGCCGTCGACGCGCCGCGGCTGTCGTTCCAGGTGGCGCCGGGCAGCGACTTCGGCGAGGTGGCGTCGCGGTTGAAGAAAGCTGGCATGAAGAGCGAGCGGCGCAGCGACATCACGCCCGGCATCGGCGAAGCGGTGACGTTCGCCGATCCCAAAGGCACCACGATCGAAATCTTTTCCGATTTCAAATTCGCGCCCGAGGACAACACCTTCACCGGCGTCATGCCGATCAAATTCGGCCACATCGCCTATCAGTGCCCGGACGTGCAGGGCATGGTGAAATTCTACTGCGACGTGCTCGGCTTCCGGGTGTCGGACTGGCGAAGCGATTTCTTCGCCTTCCTGCGCTGCAGCCGCGACCATCACACCGTGAATTTTCTGCGCAACTACAAGACCGCAATCCATCACATCGCCTTCGAAGTGCGCGACTGGTCAGATATCAAGCGCGCCTGCGACATGCTCGCGAAGAACGACATCAAGCTGACCTGGGGGCCGATCCGCCACATCATCGGCCATAATATCGCGATCTATCACAAGAACCCGGACGGCGTGGTGATCGAGTTCTTCACCGATCTCGACCAGATGCACGACGAAGAGCTCGGCTTCTTCGAGCCGCGGCCCTGGCACCAGGACCGGCCGCAAAAACCAAAGGTGTGGGGCGACGACACGCCGTCGAACTGGTGGGGCCCGATGTCCCACGGCTCGCCGCAGCACGCGCAAGCCTTGGCGCAGCCGGCCGCCGCGCCGGTCCATCACGGCCTGCAGACTGCGCCGGCGGGGGCGCGCAAGCCGGCGCTCGCCGAAGCCCGCGCCAAGCAGCCAAAAAAAAAGAGCCGCGGCAAAACCAAGCCGCGGCGCTAGCATCGAGACTTGGAAAATCGGCCGAGATGGCCTAAATGGTGCGCTCGCTTGGCAGTAGCTTTAGTGAGTGCTCCGGTGCCACGTCGCGGCTGCCAAGCCGATTTCACGATCTCGGCTAACGTGCTGGTTGCGTGAAGGAATTGGGGAATAGTTCAACGGTAGAACTGCGGACTCTGACTCCGTCAATCTAGGTTCGAATCCTAGTTCCCCAGCCATTATTTTCTCTACTGAATCAATACGCTGCAGACGCAAGTAAACTAGGATCCGAACTTTGCAGCTACGTTGCTAAGCGGGCGATGCACGGGCACCCGCACAAGGCAGGGTACGGGCCTGGACTGGCGTTAAATTTTCGAGCAATGATGGTGTCTTGGCATAAGCCGGTCGACCCGTTTGATCGCTGGCGCGAAGTCCGGGTCAGTGGGAGCCAGTCGCTTGCCCTCAACAAGCAACTGGCATGCCTCGACCAGTTCCGCGACGTAGCTGCCGGAGCGTTTTTGCGTCGCGTGGGTCGTAAGCGCGGTCGCAAGGTTATATTGGGAAGCTCCGCCTAGCGAATCTCGTTTCAGGACTTCTCGAAATTCGGCGACTGCGCCGTCCAAATCGCCGCGCTGGCTCAAGATTGAAGCCAGTTCTACTCGTGTGTCAACCTCATCCGGCGCCTTCGTAATCGCGACGCGAAGTTCAACAATGGCCTCGTCCAGTCGGTCCTGCGTTTTATATATTGCCGCGAGTTCGCGATGAGGCTCCGGCGCTTCTGGTCCAAGCCTGACGGCCTCACCTAGCGAAGCGATTGCCTCGCTATCTTTGCCCTGGCTCTGAAGAACGATTCCTAAATTGAGACGGGTGAACGGGTCGTTGGCATTGAGCCTAATCGACTCTTGAAGTTCAGAGATGGCGTCTTCCGGTTTTTTCTCGTCAAACAGAACCATGGCAAGTGCGCGATGCGCCTGAGCGTCGTCAGGCCAAATCCCGATCATGTCGCGGAATTCAGCAATTGCCTCATCCGGCTTGCCCTGATCCCGCAACAGGGTGGCTAGATTGAAATGAGCGGCCGGTGAGAACCGATCGAATTGAATCGCCTTCCTGAATTCTGCGACAGCATCTTCAAATTGTTCCTGATCGCGAAGAACCAAGCCAAGTTCAGCGTGAGCCTCCGCGTTGCGCGGCTCGAATTCGATGTTTTCGGTTAGTACAGTCTTTGCCTCATCGAGCTTGCCTAGCTCCCGCAACGCAGCGCCTAACGCATTTCGAGCCCTAGTGCGATTGTCTACTTCTGAAGGAGCCAGCTGGTGAAGGCCCTGACCGAATCGCAGGAAGGACGTCGGGAGCGGCATTTCGACGGCTTTTTGGAATTCCGCAGCGGCCTCTTCGAAGCGGTCTTGGTCGCGCAGAATTTCTCCCAATGCCATGCGCGCCGTTATCACGCGTTCGTCTTGCGGATCGATGTCGATGGCCTTGCGGTAGGACGCGGCAGCGTCCTCCATCTGTTTTTTGGCGGAATAGGCTGTGCCAAGATTGATATGCGCTATGATGTCGTCCGGATCGATCCGGATCGCCTCTCGATATTCCCTGATCGCTTCCTCCATCATGCTTTCCCTGATCGCTTCATCCGTCATGCCGAGCTGAAAAAAAATGTTACCAGCCTCGTCGTGCACTCCCGGATCAAGTGCATTTTTCTTGGTCATTTTTCGAACTTCGGCGGCAGCGGCAAGAGGAAAGCCTTGCGCAATGCGCAGCGTCATGAGCGCTGCTGAATCATCCTTGGATAATTGCTCTGCCTTGGAAAATTCCTGGTCAGCCTGCTTGAATTTTTTTTGAAGCTTGAACACCCAGCCGCGACCTATGTAAGCTAGGGCACGTTTGGCAAGCTCAGTCTCACCCTCAAGCGCCGAGGTAAACGAAGCCAGCGCCTGGCGGAACTTCTTTTGATCAAGATAGATCATTCCTTTCAAGATATACGCCTCCCGAGCGTCCGAAGGCGAAGCTGTCGCGATGATCTGATCGGCAGCTTCCAGAGCTCGATCTGGATTCCTTCGGTATGACGTCAACACGAGGTAGATAGGCCAGATTTGCCGGAGGATGGCCGGTGCGGCGGCGTCCATCAACTGTCGAACCTGTTCCGGGCTCACGCCGCGTGCGTTGGAGTAGATATCACGTCCACTCGATCGAAGACTGAGCCAGAGTTTTCCGTCGGCAACAGTAAACTCACCGGAGATAATTGAAGCCGATGAAATCGACAGAAATTTCGGTAGAAATTTCGGTGGAAATTTCGGCAGAAATTTGCGTATCGAATTGGCGATGGTTTGTGCAGAAATTCCAACGGAGGGCACCGTAATGTCCGGTTGCTCCGCACGTAATATCATTTGGGGTCCGCCCAACTGCGCCAGCGACAGGGCGCGGCCTAGCGCGGCCTGGAGCTGCGCGGCCGCGACCTCAGGTGTATATCCATTATCGACCAGGGACTTCGGCGTTGACAGAGGTTCTATGACAATTGCGCTTTGAGTCAGCGAAATAAAAATAATATAGCAGGCAACGACAAGCGTGGCCGCAGCGGAGAGCACGACCACAAGGCCGGCTGCAACTTTCCAAAAGGAAATGATCTTTTTTCCCAGGTATCCAAGCAGACCGGACCATATCTTTCGCGATTTCGGCGTCGTGGCCGGAGTCGAAGGAGCGTCCCCTGCCGCGGTGATCGGCTCCGCGGCCTCGTTAAGAACCTGAGTATCTGACGCTTCTACCGGCAGAGTCTGCATGCAACTCTTGATAGCATTAGTCAAGCCGAGAAGGGAATAAAAATTGACGCGGGTTAATCGCGCCTCACACCGCCCCGCTGGTTCGCGGGCGCATCGCTGACGCCCTGACTACCGGGTGCTTCCCGTTGCGCGTGACCATGGGGAGGTCGGCGAGGCCCTTTTAATGCTCGTAATGCCGCCACGACAGCGACAGCAGGAATACGGAACTAATGGCAATGGCCCGTTCGCGCGCAAACCAGGCGTTGCGTAATTTTTCATGCAGCACGCGTTTCTTCCGCATCTCAATATTTGGATCGCTCGATGGCCAAAGACCCCGAAACCCCGGCAATCGTGAAAGTCGACCTGCACGGCTATCATCCTTCCGCCATCGTCGGCCCGCCGCTGGCGAAGCTCATCGAGCAGGCTTGGGAGATGGGCGCGGACAGGATTTGTTTCATTCACGGCCACGGCCGGGCGCGCGGTATATCGCCGGGGTTCGTGAATACCAACACCGGCTATTTCGGGCTTTGTGTCAGGCGCGAATTGCGGAACAACAAAGACCTTCGCCGCTGGATCAAATACACCACGCTCGACTGCGGCGACTGGGGAGCGACCACCGTCAAGCTGAAGGCCAATCCTAATCCGACTCGAACTGGCCTCGACCTCGCCGTGTTGCCGGCTCGCAGCTATGCGCGATGATCGGCGCGCGCTTACTGAAAATGCGAGAGCACCCAGCCCAGGTCGCGATTTTTGAGCGCGATAGCTCCAGTGCTGCCACCGCAGGCGGCAGGCGATAACAAGAAAGTTTAGGTTCAAGCATTCCGGACCGGGCGCCCATAGTCGGACGAATACCCAGTCTGTTTGATCAGGGTTTCCGCAAGTATACGTGCGCATCGCGCGTGTTCGGGATTGTCCGGATCAAGCCGCTCCTTGGTGGCGGTCATCACGAGGCCGCCGTCAGGTGTGCTCTCGGTCAGGATCTCGGGCGGCAGCTTGACGCCGGCGGCTAGCGGCGCTGAGAGGTAAGCGATCCAAGGGATGTGAAAAATGGAATACGGAAAGGTCGGATCGAGGGGAACGCTCTGCACGCCGTCTATCCTGAACGCCTGCACGCCGCCGAGGTCGAGCGGCACCGCGACATTGCCCGATCTGAAGGCCTGGGCGCAGGCCCATGGCGCCCGCCAGATCGCGTTAATCGCCAGCAGCGCCGCCTTGAACCGCGGATAGGTCACGATCGCCGGATCGGGCGCCACGTCCCAATCGGCAAATTCCAGCTTCGTACCGCATTCGCGTTTGGCACCGGCATGGACGTTAAAACTCACACTGCGAGAATCTCTGAATTCACCCGACAAGGCATGCGCGCGATAGCCATAAACGGGGGCTGGCTCGTCGAAATCATCTCGGGCGATGTTATCTTCTATCACGCTTACGATCCGCGAACGCGCCGCGTCGAGCGAAAACATTGACAAATTACGGGCATCGATTACGTGCCAATCTGCAAAAATCGGATCGATGCCACCTAAAGCATCCAGCGTCTTGAGAAACCTTGCACCGATATCGGCCGGCTCTTCCGCACGCTCTTCCCAGCCAGAGCGGATGTAGTAGCTATAAAAGGGCTCCATCAGCGTGATCCTCTCGTCGTCCACGGCACATGCACGATTGTAATGTATTGGCGCCCTTCGTTTGTGTCTTCAAAGAGTTTGTGGGCAGCTTCCGCGGCCTCCTTCTCGGCGAAGATCCACACGACCGGTCGTCCCCCGCTTGCTGAAATTTGACTAGCGGATTGCTCGAGAAATCGATCCTCTACCGACCGCCTAGTGATTGGAGACTCCAAAAGTTTGGCATAGCTTTCACCCTTGAATTCAAACAATACGGCAGTCGCGTGTTGACAATCGTCGTAACTGACCGGTTTGCTGCTCCCTTTGGGGTCAGGGTTCGGCAGATAATAAACAAAGCCGCTTGGCGTCGGTGCGTCGGGCGGAGGGTTGATGAATTTCTTGAGGAAATCCTCATACTGTCTGGCCCTGTTTTCCTCGTACGGTTTGCCCATATCGCTGCCAGGCACGTCGCGCGCGGGGGCGGGGCATAGCCGCGGCTCGCCATTTTTCACCAGGTCCGGCAACACGGCAAACAGATCGATGGCAACCTTGTTGCCCCCAATCACGCGACCAATAACACGTCCGTCTTCGTCAGGAAAATTGTCGCCATCCACGTAGGCTGCGAATGTCCGCTGCGCCCCAGCATGGTCGTACGTCAGATGAAGCTCAGTCTCGTCGCGATTCCAGGAATACTTTAGCCCCGGTATCTCCGGCACCTCGCCTTCGACACGCAGATTATTAGGAGACGGGATGAACAACAGCCCGAATGTTGCCGCAGCAGCGCCAGCCGCACTGAGAACACGCAAAGCATACGCGCCGAGCTCCGCCGCCTGCGCTGCGTCGAGTGCGCCCAGAAAACTGGCCGCCGGAGGTGCCGTTCTGCCGAGCAGAGATGACCCGCGCACCCCCTCTCCGTTCGGCTTGTCTCCCGCGGCCTCGTCTCCGCCCGTTTCCTCGCTATCGGTCCACTCGCCGCTCGTCCTGCCGCTGCCAGCGGGGACACGTGGCTCCGCCGGGTTGTAGACCTTCTCGACCGCGTCGATGTATGCCGCGCCAAGACCGAGAGCATCGAAAACGGCACACGGACTGGTGCCCGCTTTCATGAAGCCGTCGACGATGAAGAGGCGACGCGCCGCTTCGTATCGGTGTTGCAACTCGCCCAGCCCCGCATGCGCCAGGTGGATATAGGCGAGGCAATCGTCGCCTTCGCTCAACGCTTTCGCGGCGCGTTCGATATTGGCCAGCACTGATGGCGCGATGGCCTTGCCATAAGCCGCCGCCAACAGCGCCAGCACCCTCGCTTCCCGGCCTCGCAGGCTTTGCAGTCGCCGCGGGCCGTCGGCGGGGACCAGCACCGTGGCAGCTCCCAGCATCAGACCCTCAGGTGTCAGGTTCAAGGCCGGGCTGATAGGGACGAAACGTTTGCGCGCATGCCACGCGTTGCGTAATTGTTCGTGCAGCACGCGTTCCTCCGCGTCTCAATATTTGGATCGTTCGATGACCAAAGAACCAGAAACCCCGCCAATCGTGAAAATCGACCTGCACGGCTATCATCCTTCCGACATCGTCGGGCCGCCGATGGCGATGATCATCGAGCAGGCTTGGGAGATGGGCGCGGACAGGATTTGTTTCATTCACGGCCACGGCCGCGCGCGCGGCATATCGCCGGGGTTCGTGAATACCAACACCGGCTATTTTGGGCTTTGCGTCAGGCGCGAATTACGGAGCAACAAGGACCTTCGCCGCTGGATCAAATACACCACGCTCGACTGCGGCGACTGGGGCGCGACCACCGTCAAGCTGAAGGCCAATCGCAATCCGACACGTTCCGTGATCGACCTCGCTGTGCTACCGGAGCGCAGCTATGCGCGATGAATGCCTCTAGAATTCGTCGATTGTGGGCTGCACGCTGGTGAACGCCGAAGCTTTTACCCAATGGAGACTAACTGATGAAAAATCCCTTTTTGTACGATCTCGCAAGATCCACGCCCGCCGTGAAGAAGCCGGGCGGCACCGTGCAGTTGGCCTACGAGAAAGACTTTCCGGTGGTGGCCGGACAGAATGCGGCGATGGCGCTGGTGGTATTGAAAAAAGGCGGCATCCGCGAGCCGCATTGGCATCCCGATGCCTGGGAGTTCGATTACTGCATCAGCGGCAAGGCGCGCATGTCGGTGGTCGGACCGAACAACGAATGGCGCGAATTCAAGGTCGAGCCGGGCCAGATCGTCTTCGTGCCGCAGGGCTACTTTCATTACTTCGAGAATGTCGGCAAGGAAGACCTTCGCTTCCTGATCGTGTTCAACAACAGCACGCGGGAAAGCAACGACGATATCGGCGTCTCGGTATCGCTCGGCGGCACGCCCAACGAGGTGCTGGCCGCGACCTTCGGCGTGCCGAAAGCGGACTTCAAGCCTATCCCCAAACTGCACAAGGAGGTCATCATCACGCGGAGGCGATAGCGGCACGGACTATCGGCGTCGAACATACGGCACGCCCAGCGTCCCACTCGTAATCACGATGTTTTCAGGTAATTTGGTCGATGGGTTTTGCACAATCCGTTGCTCTTCTTTGAAGACCCTTCGCCAAAGAGCGGCGCCGGAAACCCAATCTTCAAACCACGCGCAGATGGTCTGGCCGCTATCCTTCAGCCCGTCTTCAGCGATCGTGAGAACCGCGCCTGTCTCACAGTCAATACATCCCCATACGCCGCAGCCCCAATCGCATAGGAAGCTGACCGGGAAAGACGGTGACGCGCTGAGTTCAAGCAACAGCATGCGCGAAAGCTCGACCAGCGAGCGGCCGTCAACGTCCGATATGCCGCCAGGAAGTCCGACTAGCCCATAGCCTGGCCCAAAACCTCCGTTGCCGACTTCGGTCAGCAATCGCCGATGAAATGGGTGAAGGGCATATCCTATCGCCCGTTCGGCGCCGTCAACGGCCGCTGTCGTAGCCGGCGCGCTGAGCTCCGCGGCGAACAGGTGAGCGAAATCATTCCGGAGCTCGGACCGCGCTACCCGCTCGCGAATCGCTTCAATAAGCTGATTCTCATCCATGGTTGGCGTCTAAATACGAAATTGTGCGCCATGGTCAGCCATCCGCTCGATTCATATATCTCGACGGCACATGATGCGCAAATATAGTTGGTGGCGACTTTCATTTCGCTCTCAGCATGGCCTCAACCGCTTGCGTCGCCCTCTCGGGATCGTTCGACGCGTAGATCGCCTCGTATATGGCCTCATCACGTTGCTTGCCATTCGGTGACAGCGCGAGCGCCAATGCCTCCGCCGCTCTCGACTTTTGGAACATCACCGACGCTTCTGGCGTGATATTCTCGGTGTTATCACTGAGCTCGAAATATCGTTCGTCTAGCTGCGCTGCCAGCTGAAGGAGTTTCTCTTGCAAGTCACCGGACGCAGGCGCATCACGACGAAGAAGAGCCAGGGCGGCGTCGACCTCCCCGCTTCGCAAACCCGCTTGCTCGACGGCGAAGAGGCACATCGCCAACGCCGTACGCCGCTGTCGATCATCGCTTGCTTGCCGGTAGGCCTCTGCCAAGCTCGGAGATAGAGATTCCAGGCGCAATAGAGTTCGCATCATCGCACCTTAAGTCGGGTTACGGGAGTCGCTCCAATTCCCTCGATGAGCGAGGCGCATCTACCGCAAATTGGACGCGTCGCTCCAATTTCAAGCAGATTGAGGCCGATCTGCCGAGCGAAATTGACGATGTTTGCTTCAGCGTGCCCAAAACCTGGGATTCCAATCTCTCCAGGATTGAGCGGCAAAACGCCTTGTCGAAGATAGCCCATCTTCTCGCTTGTTCCAATTAATACGAATCGATTACCGCTCGCATCTTCGGCCAATCCGACCGCCATCGTTATCCGCCCCTTTTGGGCAGCGGGGATAGCCCTTTGGAGTTCCGCCACCCGTCCGGCAACACTGAAGTCTTCAGCGAGTAGCACTAGCGCATCGGCCGCTAATGCGATTATTGCGGGACCAAGCGCAACCCCCAGCCCGACGCTGCCGGAGATTACCGCCGCTCGCGGATGGTTTTCCACCAGGTCTTGGACGTTCCGTGCCTCCGCCCATTCCGGATCGCTGGTGTGCCGAAACCAATCCAACAGTGCGTCGAGCCATGATCCGTGCCCGCCGTCTGCTGTCCACTGCCCGCCCTGCGGATTGCCGGCCGGCACTCGCGGCTCGTCCGGATTGAAGCCGGCCTTGCGCAGTTCCGTCGGAAACAGCTTGCGGATGGCATCGGCGATTTCGAACCGCGCGTGCAACGTGTTCGGCACGGCCTGCAGCGTGCGTGGCAGTTTGTGCGACATTTTTGTTGCGGTGTGGTTTGGCCGGCATGCGCAGGGCGTGTGTTCGCGGCGATGCGCGACAGACGGCGATGCCGGCGGACAATCGCGGTTAGTGGAGCGCTCGCGCCTTGCGGCGCCTGGGATTTGAGAAATGGTCGGTCGCGCCCTGCCCTACGCCGCGGCTTACTGAAAGTGCGAGAGCACCCAGCCCACCGCCCATTTGACCGCGGCTTCGACGACCCAGCCGGCCAGCACGGCGACGGCAATGCCTGAGCATCAATGAATCGGTTGTCGGCTTAGAGCGCCAAGTTTATGTCGGGCAATACAGCAAAAATATCGCGGATTAGCGCCGATTTACCACTCGTTAGGGATAACAGATTACTATCTGCGGGCAGCCGATCGTGCCGATCGGCCGTGTGTACATAACGCGTTGCAAGCACACGTGTAGCCAGAAGGTACGAGTACCATGTCGTCATCTGACATCACCTTAAGCGCGGGGATTCGGCAGAACCTGCTTTCGCTGCAGAATACCGCCGCCAACTTGACCACCACGCAAGAGCATCTGTCGACCGGCAAGAAGATCAATACTGCCTTCGACAATCCGACCTCCTATTTCACCTCGCAATCGCTGGACAACCGCGCCAACGATCTCAGCGCCCTGCTCGATCAGATCGGCCAGGGCCAGCAGACGCTCGATGCGGCCAATAACGGCCTCACCAGCCTGACCAGCCTGCTCGAACAGGCGCTGTCGACCGCGCAGCAGGCGCAGCAGACCACGCCGACCGCAGCGGCATCGACGACCGGTACGGTCGCGCTGACCAGCCTGAACGCCGGCGGCAATCTGTTGGTCAATGTCGGCGCCAACACCTACACGGTCGCGATCACCCAGAGCGAAGCGCTGTCTTCGATCGAAAGCCAGATCAACGCCGTCTCGGGCCTCGGTTCCAGCGGCGCGGTGACCGCGAGCGACGACGGCAGCGGCCACCTGGTGCTGACCGGCAACACCAACACCACCGCGTTCACGGTCGTTGCCAATGCGGAGTCTCTGGCACTCGGGGTCACCACCAGCGCCTCGGCCAACAACGCCGTCGCGCCGGTTTCGGCCACCCGCACCACGCTGCAAGGCAACTACAACAACATCCTGACGCAGATCGACCAGCTCGCCGGCGACGCCTCGTACAACGGCATCAACCTGCTTGCTGGCGACACGCTGAAAGTTCTCTTCAACGAGAATGGCACCAGCTCGCTGAGCATCACCGGCGTGAACTTCAACTCGAAGGGTCTCGGCCTGTCGGCCGCCTCCGGCACCGGATTCCTCGACAACAACAATATCACCGCGACGGAAACGGCGGTCAATGCCGCGATCTCCGCCGTGCGTGCCCAGACCGAGACGTTCGGTACCAATTCTGGCACGATCCAGACCCGTCAGACGTTCGAGCAGAACATGATCAACACGCTGCAGACGGGTGCCAGCAACCTGGTGCTGGCCGACCAGAACCAGGAAAGCGCCAACTTGCTGACGCTGCAGACACGGCAGCAGTTGGAAATCTCGGCGCTGTCCATCGCCAACCAGGCGAACCAGTCGGTCCTGAAGTTGTTCCCGTAATACGTTCTGGAGCGGGCCTACGAAAGGCGGCGGGGCAAAAGCCCCGCCGCTCGAACTATTGTAGTCCGCCATCATCTTCGAAGCATGAGAACGATTTTTGCGGCAGGGCTTTTGCGGCAGGCCTTTTGCTATCGCGCTCACTGAAAGTGCGACAGCACCCAGCCCACCGCCCACTTCACCGCGGCTTCGACGACCCAGCCGGCCAGCACGGCGACGGCAAAGCCGACCGAGGCCCAGGTCGCGATTTTGGATCGCGACATTTCCAGCGCCGCCACGGTCGGCCGGATCATCTCGACCGCTTCGGCGTGCAGGTCGAGTTTTGCGGACAATTCGCGCAATGCCGTGGCGTTGTCGTCATGACGGTGCGCCTGCAGCTCGCGGTTCTCGTCCATCCGCCGTTGCAATTCGCGGACGCTGGTTTCGAGAGAGCCTATCGCGCGGCTGATCTCGTCGAGTTTCCCGGGCATCGGCGCGACTTGCCTATTGCTTCGCCGCCGCCGGAGCCGCCGTCACCGGCGGCACCACCGCGACCTGCGGAATCTTGGCGCAAAGATCGTGCAGGCTGGGGATCGGGATCGACGCATTGAGCGGCGCGAGTTGCGCGATGCCGGTCGCCAGATCGCCGAAAACCTGCGTGCAATGCACGTTGGCGCACAGATTGTTGCTGGCCATCATGAGCAGCCGCAGCGCCTCGAGATCCGTCGAGACTTTCAAGGTGAGCGGCACCGGGTGCGCCTTGATGACGTCGGCGAATTGCTTGGTCGCCATCCAGCATTGCTGGCCGTGGCCGTCCTGCAGCGCCGGGATGGCGGTCGACAGCGCAATGGCGCCGTCGGCATCCTCGCCGATGAAAGTGGCCAGGTCCTGGAACGGTTTTGCCAGCGCTGCGAGCACGTTGTCGGCGGCGCTCGCGGCCGCGCCGCCCTGCTGGCACTGTGGCCTGGTATCGCCCAGCGGGTTGCACGGGCCGTTGAGCTCGACGAGCGGCTTGACGAGCTTGGTGGTCTGCGCGTGCGCCGGCCACGACGCCAGCGCGACGCAGAGGATGGCGAGCGTGATGCGGCGCATGATCAGCTTCCTTTCGGCAGCGAGGTGGGATGCACGCGGGCGGTGAAGAACGTTTTCATGACCCAGGTCGCGATGTTGCAAGCGACGCCGATGGTGACGACGGCGGCGGTCTGCTGATCGGCGTCCATGCCGACCTTGCCGCCGGAGACCAGCGTCAAGATCATCGCGAAAGCGGCGACGGCTTGCGTCCAATTGATCTTCGACGCCCAGGCGGACACGACGGGTACGGTTACGGTCGGTACGGGAGGCTGTGGCGACATCGGTTTCTCCTAATCCATGCCTTTTGCTGAATCTTCTTTGGCGCGATGGGCGTCCACGGCATCGATCACGGCCTTGGCGCCTTGTTGCTCGATCTGCTGCACGAGACCCGCCGGCACGTCGCCCTGCAAAAATTCGGGCACGTTGGCCTTGATGGCGGCGGTAATGACGGCCGCGAGCGCCGCGGCGCCGACCTGATAATCGGTTGCTGTCGCGTTCATGTTGCCCACTCCGCGATGAGCCGGTCCGCCGTCATCGGCGGCACGACGGTGTTGTTGTCGACGAGGCCGCAAATGCCGGGAATGGTGTGCGGGCCCGGGCCGAAACTGTCGCCGTTGTTCTGCCACAGCCACGGCGCTTTCCAGCTCGCCTGCACTTTCGCCACCGGCCCGTATTGGCAGAGCCAGAGCTTGTGCGCGCCGAAATAGCCGTCCTTGCCGGCGATCTGTTCCTTGGCGACGTTGCCGGAATAGATCACGGCCTTGCGGTCAAGTTTTGCCTCGATCGCCTCGAGAAACGCCTTGGCCAGAGCGGCGCTCGGCTCGCGGCTGCCGACGTTCTCCCAGTCGAACGCGACCAGCGTGTCGGAATCCGCGTCCGCGACCGAAAGGAAATGCTCGGCCTGGGCCGCGGCGGGCGCGCTGAAATCGAAGAAGTGGTAGGCGCCCCATTTGAGGCCGGCGGCGAGCGCAAGCTTGCGCCGGCTGGCATAGGCCCGGTCGACGACGGCGCCGCCCTGGCTCGCTTTGTGGATGACGCCGATGATGCCGGCCGCCTTCACTCTGGCGAAATCCTGCACCGCGTCGCCGTGATAAATATCGATGACAAGTGGTTGCATCAGAAAACTCCCCAATCGCCGTGTTTCGGGATGTAAAGCTCGGTTTTGTCGATCACTTCGACGGTCACCTGGCCGACGCCAGGAAGGCCGATGCGGCGCGCCGCGCCCTGCGACAGATCGATGTCGCGGGTGAAATGGCCGCCCTTTTTGACGAACGGACCGCGATCGTTGATGCGCACCACGACGGAGCGGCCCTGATAGGTGACGCGAAGGAGCGTGCCGAACGGCAAGGTGCGGTGCGCCGCCGTCATGCCGTTCGGATCGAACCGCTCGCCGCTCGCGGTATGGCGGCCGGATTCGGCGCCGTAATACGACGCCGTCTCGGCGTGCGCGGCAGTGAGCAATGCACAAAAGAACAGCGTGGCGAGAATCGCTCGCATGCAGTTACCTCTTTGTTTTGAAAGACGTTTCGGGCGCGTCAGGTCGACGCGTTAAGTGGCGAGGATCGATTGACCTAGAACGTCGCTACCGTGCGGATGGTCCGTCGGTCGGCTTTGCGTGATCTACATCCGGGAGAAATATCCGGTCGATGTAGGTTGCGATCCATCGTCGCTTGGGACGGCGGGCTTTTGGCAAATCTGTGGACTTTTCAGTTGTCCCCTGGAGTAGGCTTTTATAATTCCCTAGGAGAGGTAGATCGTGCGCCGTTCACAGTTGAAAGCAACGCGCGCTCCGGTGCGGCGCTTTGCGACACTGCGGCAATTGTGCCAGAGAAAAATATCGACAGGGCGCAAATTACCACTAAAGGCGAAACATTTATAACTGTCATCTAACAATTTGCTCGCGTGACAAGCTTGAGCCTTCAGTTTGTGATGTATGTGATCGTGCCGCGGACGATGCCACCCGACATGTTGGCATTCGTCAGCTGATTCGAGTTGCCGAAAAAGAATAAAGATGTCCCGCCGGTCTGTAAGGCGACCCAGGCAATACCGCCGCCGATGCTCGATATGCCCGTAAGAGCGGAGCCCCCGGCAACCCAGCTATACGTGCCGCTGTGTGCGGTACAGGCGGCCGGGATACCGCTGATTTGTGCTGGGTTCGTGTCCGTAGTCGATGGCCATTGAATCATGAAAGAGACAACGCAAGTTTTTCCGTTTTTTACGTATCGCGTTTCCGCATTCACAGTGAACGTGAGTCCCGCGCCGCTGCCATCGGTGGCGGTCCACGCCGTCGGCGCAGTGACGTCGCTGAGATCGGTGGTAGCCGGCTGCGATTGATGTGGTACGCCTGACGTGGAAATCGAATCGATCCACTGGTGCGCGGTGGCGACGATGCTTTCGATGCCACCCAACGTCGAGGCGGTCGGTGCCGTCGGGACCGGATTACACCAAAGGTCGTTTGATGACGATGAGCCGCCGGAACACCATGCCTGCCCCGAGTTTCCGTAAGTGTAAGTCGATGAAGCGCCGCTGCCGGATGGCAAGCCGGCCGCACCGGCAAAACTCAACGGTACGCAATCGGAAGAGCCGGGAAAGAACGAGTTGGGGTTTTCCAAGCCCGCCAGGACGAACGCTCCGCTGATATTGCAGCGGCGCCCAGTGATTCCGGAGAATCCAGGGAAGCTTGGTGAGCCCGCACTGAGCGGCTGGCCGCCGTTGATGATCCCGCCGGTGCCAATGATGGCGAAAGAGGACGAGAAAGTTAGGCCGGCAGAGCCAGTGCACCCTATGGCGGGATCGAGGACGCCGCCAGATGTGATATAGAGAAACGCTACCATATTGCCGGTGACAAAACAGGGTCCATCAATGGTGACAGAGGCGCCGTAGGTCAAATTGATCGCAATGCCCGACGTGAGCGCACCGAAGGAAACATTGTTTAGATCGACGTGCCCGGGAGCACCGACACCGCCAATAATGAAATTCCCGCCATTGCTGGAACCGTTATCCGCGAACGCCACATTGTTGAACCCGAGCGTGCAGCCGTCCTTGAACGCGATCGCGTTGCCGAGGAGCGGCGGCACAATGGCAACGGAGGTCGCAGCAGTGCTGTCGCCGTTCACCTGGATAACAGACGTGCCGAGGAAAGGGCCACCTTCGCACACCATCGCGTAGTTCTGCGACGACCCGTGCGCGAGATTGATCGTATTGGCGAAGCCGGCAGAATGAATATGATAGAGATAAAGATTGAGCGCGCGCTGTGCAGTCAGGCACGCTGTCGCCGGCCGGAGGCAATCGTTGGCGTCGCTTCCAGGCCCGCAGGTCGAAGCGCCTGTCGTGCCGCAGGTCGCGGACGCGGTGATAACATCGCCATTACCGACGCCAGCGCCAACGACATTCGCCGACAATACCGCCGTCGTGCCGGTTACCGAAAGCACCGTTGTGCCGCTCGGGATGGCCGCCGCTGTAGTGACGTCAGCGATCTGCACGCCGGCCGTAATCCACGACGGTGTTGAGGCAAAATGCAGCGTGTTGTTGCCGGCAGAAGTGGTGGCATTGGTCGTCGCGGAATTGCCATTGACATAAAGCGTGGCTGAGGCGGAAACGACCCAGAGACCGGGATTATAGAACGACTGCCACGCGCCGTTGACGATCTTCACGCCGGCCGATTGGCCGGGGAAAAGCTCGGCGAAAAGATCGGATGGAAAGCCCGACAGGAATTTAGCGTTGGTGCTGTCGCCGTTCTTGATCAGCACCGAGCAGTTCGACGGAAACCCCGTGACCGCCGGCAGCGTCAAGGTGAACTGCCCGGTCGAGCCGGTGCCAAGCTGAATCGTCTTGCCGCAATCGGTCGCCGCAACGGAATAGTTGGAGATTTGCGTGTTGAGAATATTCTCGTCAATTCCCGCAGCCGCGGCAATGCCGTAACCGCCAAGCGTCGTCGGCGTGCCGGAGAGATCGGAGAATGCAGGTTGCGACTGGTGCGGAGCACCGGCCGTGGAAATCGAGTCGATCCACTGATGGGCCGTAGTCACAATGCTCTCGATGCCTCCGAGGGTCGAGGCAGAGGGATTCGGCAGCGCCGCAGCGGGCACGGCGCCGCAAGCCGGGTCGGAACTTGAACCTTGGCCGACGATGACTTGGCTGCTCGTACACGGGCCGAGCGCCGCCTGCGCAGAGGTTCCTTCGCTTATGGGGATCGAATGTGCAGTTGCGGAGGCGTTGCCGGTGCCCCCGCTAGGGACGCCAAGCAACCCCGATGTGGTCCCGTCCCGAGCGCCGTCCTGAAAACCCAAAGTCAGCGAACAACCGCCCGTGCCCGGGAAAAGGCTGGCGCACGCCGTCGCGCTATTGAGAAACCCCGGGCCATAGCCACTGAATTGCGACCCGCTGCCTGTCCCGACCAATGTCCAGCTACTAAGATCAAGATTGGCATTACTCGCCTGCGCGAAATTCCCTGACCATGACACCGAACTGCCGATTGTCGTCGTACCGCCCGCCTGAAGATATGCGCCGCCGCTCACGTTCCAATGCACAACGAAGGATGTGTTGTTGGCAAGCGTTTCGTTGCCGGGATTTGCGCTTGCCGCAACGCCCGTCACGGCGAGATGAGAACCTGAGTTTCCCCAACTGCCCCATGTGATGTTGCTATAATCGCAAACTGCGTTTTGCCGGCACTGTATGCCAGGGCCGCCTCCATTCACGTTGGTTATTTCAATATTGTTTATCCCAGCTTCGCCGCCGTCTTGAATGACAAAGCCGTTTTGACCGCTCTGAATAGCGATGACGACGGCCGTAGGATTGCCGGCATCGCCATTTATCGAAGTGAGTAAACTTGAACTGCCTCCTCCGTTGCCAGTGATCGAACACTGATTATTAGAGGAATCCGCCGTGATGTAAGTGCCATGAGCAAGTGAAATATTCGGCGCGCCCAAAAACGTTGCGATCTGCTTTACCGCTGAGCAGGCGGTCGGCAGCGCGCAAGCGGTCGTTGCGCTCAAACAATCGCCCGTGCCGCTCGGGCTTGCGTAGAGTGTGATGCCATTAACAGGCAAATAAGCGCCGGGATTATAGAAGGCCTGCCACGCGCCGTTGACGATTTTCACACCAACTGATTGCTTCGGCCATAAAGTTGGATAGAGATCGGCCGGGAAGCCCGATAGAGTTTTCGTGTTGGTGCTATCCCCATTCTTGATCAGCACCGAGCAATCCGACGGAAACCCAGTGACCGCCGGCAGCGTCAAGGTGAATTGCCCGGTCGACCCCGTGCCGGCCAGCACGGTCCCCCCGCAATACTTCCCCGCGATCGTGGTGTTCGATGTCACCGGCCACGGCAGGTTGGCGTCGACGCCGTAGCCGAGGAAGGTGGCGCCGACGGCCAGGCAGGCGGCCACGACAGCGGCGCCGGCCAATCCGAAGCGGCGCAACACGCCGGATTGTTTGTTTGCTTGGTTCGTCATCGTGTCGTCCATTCCATCATAATCCATAGCCGGAATTCACGCCATCGTTGAAGGGAATCAACTCGAACCGCGACCCCGTGGGCGGGGACAACGAGGTGCCGCCGTCGAACGTGTCGGCGCCGCTCGGCACCAGGGTCACCGCCGCCGATCCGATCAAGATCTTGAAGGTGATCGAGCCGACGCGCGACGATGGCCTTTGGTGTCGTTGAAAAACTTGACCTTGCCGGTGACGCTCACGGTTCATCCTCCGATGCGCTGATGAAAACCGCGCGAATGCGCGCGCGGCCGCCAGGTGCGTGAATGCGTCACGCGCCGGTGCGGCCTCGCGCGTCGTTCGCGAGTTTGCTGGGGTTTGAAGATTGTGAGTGAGTTGCGAAGCGCGCCGCACGCAGTTCGGCAAGGCGCGCCCGCACGCGAGGCAATGCCGCAAAAAACCGGAGCGCGTCAAGCGCACGGATCGGAGCGGGTTCCGAAAATGTCCCTTATCGCATTGAAGATGCGGAGAAAAATTTTTTGACGGCAAAAGCGAAAAATCGGTCGCCGCGACCGGCCGCATCGCTTCACTCCGAATTTTTTGCAAAGATTCGCAAACGACGATCATCACAGATAGCGCAGCGTGGCGGCGAGCTTGCGCACAAGCTCTTCCTTGTAGCCGAGCATCCATTGCGCATAGGGCACGACGCGCTCGCCTTTGGCGGCGGCATCGCGCCGATACGATTGATAGGACTTGTTGACTGGGCGCAAACCGCCGCACTGGCGCAAGTGTTCGAGTTCGTCGTCGATTCTGGCGATCGCGGCTTTGGCTTGTTCCAGAATTTCTTCATCCAAATGCAGATCGACATTGCGCTGCTTGGCGGCGCGAACGACCGTCTGGCAGGCCGATAGCGCCGCGCCATCGCAGGTTTCGCGGCTGTGCAGCCGGGCAGCGACCGCCGTCGCGATGGATGCGGCTTCGAAAACCCGCGGGCACCACCAGCGGCACTGCACGGTTTCCGCAGGCGCGCAGGTGATTTCGGCGCCCGGCGCTGCTGTCGCAATGCGAATTCCGTCCGGTCCGTCAATCACCGCGATCGCGGCAAGGCCGAAACCTTCGCGAAACGCCGCGACCAGGCGCGCGTGCGCGGCGTTCACCGCACCGGCACCCGGGCCCGGACGAGCTCGCGGGCAATGATGCGCAAGCCGTGGAGCATGCGGGCGTGGAAGGCGCGGCGCGTGATCTTGAGCCGTTTCACGCGCGCGTCGATATCGGCGTCGAACGCCGCCCACAACGCGCCGAGATTCACGGCGCGGGCCAAGTGATGAAAGTCCGGTCCGGAGAGATAAAGCGCCGGCCAGCGCAGCGCTTCCTCCATTCTGGCGATCTCGGCTGGCGACGGCAGGATGCGCACGCGGTTACGCATGCGCGCCATGCGTTCGAGCTCGTGGGTTTCGAGTTGCGAATTGAGATCGGCGCGGTCGTAAAGATAGACCGGCATGGAGTTGATATAGCCGCGCGGCCGCGTCGGCAGCGGCAAACGCGACAGCGTGCGAAAGCCCTCCTCCATGCGCGCCATGACGTGAAAGAACGACCAGCGTTCGGGCACGCGCCGCGGCCGCGTCAGCGGCGATAGCGTGGAACGCCCGATGGCGCCGAGGATATTTGCGCGTTCGCCACGCAACTCGGCGGCCGCGGCGGCGGCGGCGCGGTCGGCGAGCGGCATGGCTGCATCGGCGCTTGCGGGCGCGCCGCGATTGCGACCGCTGCCGATCGGTTTGGTGCTCAAGATCGCTTCCTCCCTTGACTGAAGACGAACCGCTTCTCGCCGGACGGCACGATGGAGGGCGATGTGATTGTAGGATCCGCAGCGCCGGCACGCGCCGCCGGGGTCTTGCGGTGGCCGACATAGGCGCGCCGCGCATGGCGCTCGCAATATGGCCGGCCGCCTTCCAAATCCGCGCCCGGCGCGCCGCAGAAGTAAAACGTTTTCGTGCCGGGCTGGCCGTGCGGCCAGCGGCACGAGCCGTTGGTCAATTCGAACAGCGTTTTCCCCAAGGGTATTGCCGCCGGTGCGGCCGGTGCGGCCCGTGCCGCCCGTGCCGCCCGTGCGGCCGGCTTCGCCCGATGCTTGATTGGCGACCGTCTTTTGTGACGCCGCCTGAGGATTGCTGTGCCGCTGCGCGCCGAAGCTGCCGTAGCTTTTTTCGCCGGGCGAAGCCGCAGCCGGAACACCTTGCCGAGCACCGCGGAGCGCGACATGCGCAGTCGCACCGCAATGGCCGTGGCCGTCTCGCCGTCAGTCCAAAGCCTTTTCAGAAGCGCGATCCGTTCGCGCGTCCATATTCCACGCATGACTTTTTCCCGCCATCGCGGGTCCCTTGGCATCGCCGGTTTGTCCCTTAAATAGTGACATAACAGACTTGTCAAGTCACCAATTTTGATGCTAGGCTTTCTGCACCGAATTTGTGACAATGGGGCCATGGCACGAAAGATTCGCAGCGGCCGACAGCTCACCGGGCTTTATCATGCGCGCGAGGCGCGCCACATGAGCCGCTCCGAACTGGTGCGGTTGTCGGGGGTTTCCAAGCAGCAATTATCGCGGCTCGAGGGCGGCCAGATCAGGATGCGGCTCGATCACCTCAAGCCGTTTGCCAAGCATCTCGGCTTTACGCCGGAGCAGATTTTGCTGTGGGGCCGCTATCCCGGCACCATGCCGGACGACCATATCGAATCGAGCGACGTGCTGGGCGCGCATCGCGAGCGCGGCGAGCCCATCGGTCCGCCACGCGGCCAGATCCCCGAGCTCGACACAAGGGCCGGCCTCGGCGGCGGCGGTGTGCCGGCGCGCGAGGTGCGCAAGGAGGGACGCCATACCGACCCATTAAAGTCGGAAGGTTGGGTGTTTCCGACCAGTTTCGTCCGCGAGCAGCTGCACTCGGCGCCGGCGCAGCTTCTGGTGCTCGACACCAGCGGCGACAGCATGGCGCCGACCATCCTGTCGGGCGAGCGCGTGGTCGTCGATACTGGCCACAAGACGCCGACGCCCGATGGCCTCTACGCCATCCGCGACACGTTCGGCAGCATCGTCGTCAAGCGGCTTCAGGTGATGCGCAACACCAAGCCGACCAAGGTGAAAATCATTTCCGACAATCCAAATCATAACAACGAAGAGACGCCGCTCGCGGATCTCGAAGTCGTCGGCAAAGTGCTGTCCTGCCTCAAGCTGTTCTGAGCGCAAGCCTCGTATCCCAACGATCGAATGTTCAGAGTCAGGCCGGCGGCGAATCGCGTCACCGGCCGGCTTTCGTTTGCTGCGCAACGCTTCCTGCTTGTCCCCAATATAGTGACATAGCCTTGACTTTTGTCCCCGTAATGGTTACAACAGCGCCATGCCATACCGCCGACGCCAAGAGCGTGACCGCGAGCGAGCTCGCCGCGCCGCCGCCGTCGAACGGGCCAAGGGACAATCGGCACTCGACGTTGCGCTGACGGAAATCGGCGCGGCGTTCGACCAGGCGGCCGTCGTCAACGACTTCAAGATCCGGGTCGAGCGGCTGATCCGGCGCGGGCCGCACCACCCAGCGCTACGCGCGCGTTTCGGCGCGCGGGCTACGCGGCTCCATGGCCGCGACCTCGACGCGGCGATTGCCACGGTCGAGCGCTGGTGGCGCGACGAGCGAAAGGCCTTTCAGATCGCCAGCGCGCTGGGCGGCGGCACCCGGCTGTCGCTGGAAGTTTTGCGCGACATGCGACTCGTTCTTCGCTTGATGCGCATTAAGCGAATGGAGGCCGAATATTTCGAGGCTCTTGCGGCACTGTGCAATCCGCTGACCGCAATGGCGGCCGAGTGAATGGCGCTCCGCTCACGAGCGCTCGGGCAGCACAGTGCGGATATGCAGTTCGCGCAATTGCTTTGCCGTGACTTCCGACGGGGCGCCCATCAGCAAATCCTCGGCGCGCTGGTTCATCGGGAACAGCACCACCTCGCGCAAATTCTCCTCGCCGCACAGCAGCATGACGATGCGGTCGATGCCCGGCGCGATGCCGCCGTGCGGCGGCGCGCCAAGCGACAGCGCGCGCAACATGCCGCCGAATTTCTGCTCGAGCACGCTCTCGTCATAGCCGGCGATGGCAAACGCCTTCTTCATCACGTCGGGGCGATGATTGCGGATGGCGCCCGAGGACAATTCCACGCCGTTGCAGACGATGTCGTATTGGATGGCCTTGAGCGAAAGAATCTTTTCGCGGTCCGCCGCATCGAGCGCCAGAAATTCATCGACCGGCGCATTCGGCATCGAGAACGGATTGTGCGAGAAGTCGATCTTCTTATCTTCCTCGCTCCATTCGTACATCGGAAAATCGACGATCCAGCACAGCTCGAAGCGGTCTTTTTGAACCAAGCCGAGGTCTTCGCCAACCTTGGTGCGCGCCGGCCCGGCGAACTTGACGAAGGTCGCAGGCTCGCCGGCGACGAAGAACACGGCGTCGCCGTCTTTGAGGCCAAGCTGCGCGCGCAGCGCTTCGGTCTTTTCCGCGCCGAGATTGTTGGCGACCGGGCCGCGGCCGACGACCGCGCCGTTGTCGAGCGCGAAAAAGATATAGCCGAGCCCCGGCTGCCCCTCGCCCTGCGCCCACGAATTCATCCGGTCGCAGAATGCGCGCGAGCCGCCGGTCGGCGCCGGAATGGCCCACACGGCGCCTTTCGCGTTCTCCAGAATGCGGGCGAAAATCTTAAAACCGGAGCCGCGGAAAATCTCAGAGACGTCTTGCATCACGATCGGATTGCGCAAATCCGGTTTGTCGGAGCCATATTTGCTCAGCGCTTCGGCGTAAGGAATGAGCGGGAATTTCTTTGTCACTTCCTTGCCGCCGGAAAATTCCTCGAACACGCCGCGGATCACCGGCTCGACGGCGTCGAACACGTCCTGCTGGGTGACAAAGCTCATTTCGAGGTCGAGCTGATAGAACTCGCCGGGCGAGCGGTCGGCGCGGGCATCCTCATCGCGGAAACACGGCGCGATCTGGAAATAGCGATCAAAGCCCGACACCATGATCAGCTGCTTGAACTGCTGCGGCGCCTGCGGCAGCGCGTAGAATTTTCCCGGATGGATTCGCGACGGTACCAGATAATCGCGGGCGCCTTCGGGCGACGACGCGGTCAGGATCGGCGTCTGGAACTCGAAAAAACCTTGCTCCTTCATGCGGCGCCGGATCGAATCAATGACCTGGCCGCGCTTCATGATGTTTTGGTGCAAGTGCTCGCGACGCAGGTCGAGGAAACGGTACTTGAGCCTTGTTTCCTCGGGATATTCCTGGTCGCCGAACACCGGCATCGGCAATTCGCCGGCCGGCCCCAAAACCTCGATCTCGCGGATATAGACCTCGACCGCGCCAGTCGGCAGGTCGGGGTTCTCGGTGCCGCCCGGCCGCCGGCGCACCTTGCCGTCGATCCGCACCACCCATTCCGCGCGCAGCGTTTCCGCGACCTTGAAAGCCGGGCTGTCGGGATCGGCCACCACCTGGGTCAACCCGTAATGGTCGCGCAGGTCGATGAACAGCACGCCGCCATGGTCGCGGATGCGATGGCACCAACCCGACAGCCGGGCCTCGATGCCGATGTCGCTCTCGCGGAGCGCGCCGCAGGTATGGGTGCGGTAGCGATGCATGCTCATTCCAATGGGTGAAAAGGTGGCGCACAACCACCCGCTATGCGCCGATTTGTCAAGCACCAAGCAAGCGCCTCGACAGAACCGCGCCGATCTGCACACTCGCCGCCGAACCAGGAGCAGGAATGCCGAAGCAACGTAAAAAGCCGGCCGGCCAAGCCGCGGCTGCCGCCACCATGACAGCAGCCGAAGCGGTGATCGCGACGCTGATCGGCCACGGCCTCGACACCATCTATGCCCTGCCCGGCGTGCAGAACGATTTCTTGTTCGAGGCTTTGTTCGGGGCGCAGGACCGGCTGCGCACCATCCACACCCGCCACGAGCAGGGCGCCGCCTATATGGCGCTCGGCGCAGCCCTCGCTACCGGCAAAGCGGCGGCCTTCGCCGTAGTGCCTGGACCCGGGCTCCTCAATGCCGGGGCGGCGCTACTCACCGCCTATGGGATGAATGCGCCGGTGCTCGGCCTGATCGGGCAAATTCCCGACGCCGATATCGGCCGCGGTCTCGGCCAGTTACACGAGATCCGCGACCAGGGCGGCATCATCAAGCGGCTGGTCGATCATTCGACCTTGATCCGCAAGCCGGAGCAGGCGGCGCGGGCAACGGCGCAGGCGATCCGTGCGATGAGCAACGGCAGGCCGGGACCGGCGGTGCTCGAATGCGCCATCGATGTGTGGGGCAAATCCGGTCCGGTGACCTTGCAAGCGCCGTTGCCGGTTCCGGCAACCAAGATCGACCACGGCGCGATCCGCAAGGCGGCAAAACTCCTCGGCGCCGCGAAGCGGCCGCTGATCATCTGCGGCGGCGGTGCACAAGGCGCTTCGCAAGAAGTCACGGCGCTCTCCGCCATGCTGCAGGCGCCGGTGCTCGGCTTTCGCCGCGGCCGCGGCGTGCTCGACGCCCGCGATCCGCTCAGCGTCACGCTGCCGCTGGGCCGCGATCTGTGGGGCGAGGCCGATGTGGTGCTGGCGGTCGGCACGCGTCTCCTCGTTCAGTTCCGGCAATGGGGTATTGATCGCGAACTCAAGATCATCCGCGTCGATGCCGATTCCGAGGAACACGGCCGCCTGCATAAACCGGCGGTGGCGCTCACCGGCGACGCCGCGCCGATCCTGCAAAGCCTGCTCGAGGAATTGCCGGCGCACAACGCCAAACGGCCGCCGCGCCGGGCCGAGCTGCAGGAGCGGCAAGCGGCGTGGCACAAACGTCTGGAAAAAATCGCACCGCAGATCGCGTTCCTCGAAGCGATCCGCGCCGAACTGCCCGAAGACGGAATTTTCGTCGACGAAGTCACGCAAATGGGTTTTGCGGCGCGGATTGTCTTTCCGGTCTACAAACCGCGCACCTTCCTGTCGCCGGGCTATCAGGACCCGCTCGGCTGGGGCTTTGCCACCGCGCTCGGCGCGCAGCACGCCCGGCCCGACGTGCCGGTCGTCGCCATCTCCGGCGACGGCGGCTTCATGTTCACCGCAACCGAGATGGCGACAGCGATCCGGCATCGCATCCCGCTGGTCACCATCGTGTTCAACGACGGCGCGTTCGGCAATGTCCGGCGCATCCAGCAGGAGCGCTTCGGCAACCGCGTGATCGGCAGCGATCTGGCCAATCCGGATTTCGTTGCCTTCGGCAAGAGTTTTGGCGCCGCGGCCGTGCGTGTCAAAGGCCCGGACGAGTTGCGTCAGGCGTTGCGCCAGGCCTTCGCGCACCGCGATGGGCCAACGCTGATCGAGGTTCCGGTGGGTGCCTTCCCGAGTCCATGGGAATTCATCAACATGCCCAAGGTCCGCGGGTAATTGCGCAACAGGCGTTGCCTTCGTGCTAGACCGGCCTTGCCACATACCTCATATCTGAACAGACTACCGCAATGCCGATGTCGAGTGCCGCCGCAGTCTCCCATTCCATGCACCCGATCACCACGACGTCGGAATTGGCCGGCGCGTGCAAGCGGATGGCTGCCCATCCCTTCGTCACCATCGACACCGAGTTCCTGCGCGAGACGACCTATTACCCGCTGCTCTGTGTCGCGCAAATGGCCTCACCCGAAGAGGCCGTCGTTGTGGACGCGCTGGCGCCCGGCATCGATCTTGCGCCGTTCTACGCGCTGATGGCCGACGAAAAGGTGATGAAGGTGTTTCATGCCGCGAGGCAGGACATCGAAATCATCTGGCACGGCGCAAAACTCATTCCGCATCCGATCTTCGACACCCAGGTCGCCGCCATGGTGCTCGGCTATGGCGATTCCATTTCCTACGATCAACTGGTGCAACGCATCACCGGCGATGCGCTCGACAAATCGCACCGCTTCACCGACTGGACGCGCCGGCCGCTGTCCGAGGCGCAACTCGCCTACGCCATTTCCGACGTCACCCATCTGCGCGACGTCTATCACGCGCTGGTCGAAGATCTCGGCCGCCGCGGCCGCGTCGATTGGGTCGAGGACGAAATGCAGGTGCTGACCTCGCCCGAGACCTATCGCATGGATCCACAGAGCGCGTGGCAGCGGCTCAAAACGCGCGTGCGCAAGCCCAAGGAGCTCGCGGTCCTGATCGAGGTCGCGGCCTGGCGCGAGCGCGAGGCGCAATCCCGCGACGTGCCGCGCTCGCGCGTGCTCAAGGACGACGCGATCGCCGACATTGCCGTGCAGGCGCCGACGACCATCGAGAAGCTCAAGCACCTGCGCTCGCTGCCCAAGGGGTTCGAGCGCTCGCGCTGGGGTGAGGCGATCGTCGCCGCGGTCGAGCGCGGCCTGGCGCGCGATCCCAAAACCTTGCCGCATCACGTGCGCACGCAGCCGGCGGCCAATGCCTCGGCGGTCGTCGAACTCCTCAAGGTGCTGCTGCGCATGATCTCAGAGCGTCACCACGTCGCCGCCAAGGTGATCGCCACGGTCGACGATCTCGAGCGCATCGCGTCCGACGACGCGGCGGATGTCCCTGCCCTTTCCGGCTGGCGGCGCGAGCTGTTTGGCGAAAAAGCGCTGGCGCTCAAGCACGGCCAGCTTGCGCTCGCCATCGAGAAGGGCCGCGTCGCCACGGTCGAGCGCGGCAGCTAAAAGGACCATCCGTGAGCGAACAAGCGCGTTGGCAGGGCCGCTACAGCACGCCCGATTATTTGTTCGGCAAGGCGCCAAATTATTTTTTGGCCTCGTGCAAGGCACTGCTGCCGAAGTCAGGCAAAGTATTGGCCGTGGCCGACGGCGAAGCGCGCAACGGCGTCTGGCTCGCCGAACAGGGCCTCGACGTCACCTCGATCGATTTCTCCGAAGCGGCGCAGGCCAAGGCCGCGACCTTGGCGAAGGAGCGCGGCGTTGCGATCACGCTGCTGCACGCCGATGTCCACGCCTGGGGCTATCCGTCCGATGCTTTCGACGTCGTGGTGGAAATCTTCACCCAATTCAGTACGCCGGCAGAACGCCCGCACAAATGGGCCGGCATGCGCAAGGCGCTCAAACCCGGCGGGCTTTTGATTCTGCAGGGCTATACACCGAAGCAGCTCGAATACGGTACCGGCGGGCCGAGTGAAATCGAGCGGCTCTACACGCGCGCCATGCTGGAACAGGCCTTCGGCGATTTTCGCGACCTCAAATTCGTCGAGGAGGAACTGGAAATGCACGAAGGCGCCGCTCACGGCGGCATGTCTGCGGTGATCGGGCTCACTGGACGCAAGCCTTAAGCCGCCGCGGTGACCTTAAAGCGTGGCGCGAGCACAGTCGTGCGCAGCGTCGCCGCGAGCGCCGCCATCTCCTCGCGGGTCAGCGCTGAATAAGGCGGATAAGGCTCGCCGACCGGAATGCCGATCAGGTTCAGCGCCGCCTTCATCGCCGGCGCGAGCCCGCGGTGCATCCACTTCGATGGGAACAGCGCGAACTGCAGCTGGATCTCCGCCGCCCGCTCAAAATCCTTGGCGACGAAGGCATCGATGACGTGGCGGGCGATTTCGCAGCCGGGCGGCGGCATGGTCGCGCCGGAGCCGCCGAGTTGCAGCGTCGCGAGCAGCATCTGCATGGTGGTGAAATAGTGGGCATGGCCGGCGCGATCGATTTCCACGATCAGGCGCGAGAGGCGGGCGAGGTCGCGCGAGCTTTCCTTGATCAGCTGCACATTCGGCAGTTTCGCCAGCGCAATGGTGTCGGCGACGGAGACGTCGGCGCCGGGGCCGGGATTGAGATAGAGCGTGATCGGCAACTTGGTCTCGCGGCCAATGGCTTCGAAGTAGGCGATGAGGTCGGCCTGGGTCGGCGGGCCGGCAAACGGCCGCAACGGCGCCAACAGTTGAACCGCCGCCGCGCCGTGCCGTTCGGCGTCATGAGCCAGTTCGATCGCGGTCTTGAACGACGGGTGCGAGATGCCGACCATGACCGGCACGCGGCCGCCCACAAATTCGATGGTGCGGTGGATCAGCGCCTTGCGCTGCTCGAAGCCGAGGTAAGTATATTCCTGGGTCTCGACGCCGGCGGCGACCACCATGGTGGCACGACAATCGTCGATCACGTAGTCGATCTGCCGCCGCAGCGCGGCTTCGTCGACGGCAAGATCGGCGGTGAATGGCGTCAGTGGGGCGACGATGAGACCCGGCGTCGGCATGGTGCTCTCCCTGTCGGCGCGCGCTGCGCCGCGGGGGGATATTAACCCATCAGCATCACCGGTTCACGGCCGATCAGCCGGGCCAGCGAGCGCAGCCGGTTCAGGACGCGCTCGCCGGCCAGCGTGGCATATGAGTTCGGCAGGTGCAGCGCGAGCCGGTGCCGCTCGACGGCGAGCTTGGTCTTGTTGAGCACGCCGGGCATCGCCGCGGACACCACATAAGCGAGGCGGAGCGCCGCGCCGAGCACGCGGGCGCGGTCGAGCATGCGGGTAGAGACCAGCTCGCGCAGCCGCGGTGACAGTTCGTCGTCCATCACCAGACCGACGTGGCGGAAGAACACCGCGAGCGCCAGATAGGCGCGGCCGGGATGATCGATGCCGCTGAAGCCGCCATGGGCGATGATATTGAGCGATTGCTCGCCGCGATAATCGGGATGCGCGCGCCAACCGATGTCGCCAAGGAGACACGCCGCGTGGCGCAGCCGGCGTTCCTCGGCCGTTTCATCGAGCCCCGAGGACATCATGAAACGGTCGGTCCACGCGATCAGCTCCTCGCCGTGGCGCGGCGAGCGCGAACGCAACTGGTTGAGATGCCGCGCCGCCTCGATCAGCGCGTCCTTCTCCTGCTCTTTGCGCTTGAGCATCGAATAGAGCAGTCCCTCGCGCACACCGAGTGCGGAGAACACCACCTGCCGCGGCTTGCCGACGCGCAGGATATATTCGAGCACCAGCGCCGCGTACGGCAATAGCGGCCGCCGCGCATTGTTCACCACTTCGATATTGGACAGCGTCTCGACATCGACCCGATGCACCAATCTGGCGAACTCGAGCGCTTCGTCGGCGGCTATGGCATAACCGTGCATCACGTGCAGCGGATAGCCGGTCTGCCACATGTGCAGGCGCCCTACCGAGCGCCAGGTGCCGCCGACGGCATAGAAGGTGCGGTTCTCGCAGGCCTTGAGCATGGCCAGCCCGCCGAGCGTTTTCTTGACGAATTTTTCCGCTTTTTTCAGCGACTTCGACGATATGTCGGCCAGCGCCAGCCCGCCGAGCGGGCGGGTCAGTCCATTCCGCGCGCGCGTGCCGCGGACATCGACCAGTTCCAGCGAACCGCCGCCGAGATCGCCGACGATGCCGTCGGCGCGATGCACGCCGGAGATGACGCCGAGCGCGGTGAGCTCTGCTTCGCGCGCGCCGGAGAGAATATCGATCTCCGTTTTCAAGGTGCGCTCGGCGGAGCGAATGAACGCCCGGCCATTCTTGGCGTCGCGGCACGCCGCCGTGGCGACGGCAAGCGTTTCCGTCACCCCCATCCGCTCGCACAGCGCGCGGTAGCGCTTGAGCGTCGACAGCGCGTGCTCGACCGCGTCAGCGGCAAGAAGTCCGGTGGACTGCACCTCGCGGCCCAGGCCGCACAGCGCCTTTTCGTTGAAAAGTTCCGTCGGGCTGCGGGTGAGTCCTTCGTAAACCACAAGCCGCACGGAATTGGAGCCGACGTCGATGACGGCGACCGGAGGGCCGTGGTCGAGGCGTCCTTGGGCGTCGGGTTTGGCGCGCTTCATTGGCAAAAGATGGTGTCGGTTTGCCGTTGGCGGAATTGGAAGCGCTCACGGCCGCTTGCGCGAATTTGCTAAAGTCCCGGTGCGGCTTTGAATGCCACGCCTACCGTAAGCATGATTCGGGCGCTGTTCACACCCGTTCCGGCCGGTGCCGCAATCGGGGAATGGATTCTTTCTGTGATTTGCCGCGCCCCGACAGGCTCGGATTGGTCATGAAGTAGGTGTGCGCGTTGAACTCTTCCTCGCCGGGCGCCGGCTTGATGCGGCGCGACGTGCCGTCGGAGAGCAACTGCCAGCTCTGCTCGTTGTCCTTGAGATTGGCCACCATGATCTGATCGAGCACCTGCTCGTGCACGGTGGCATTGAGGATCGGGCACAGCGCCTCGACGCGGCGGTCGAGATTGCGCGGCATCATGTCGGCGGACGAAATGTATACGGCTGCTTTCGCGTGCGGCAGCGCGTGACCCGAGCCGAAGCAATAGATGCGGCCGTGCTCGAGGAAGCGGCCGACGATGGATTTGACGCGGATAGTGTCGGACAGCCCCGGCACGCCCGGCCGCAGGCAGCAAATGCCGCGCACCACGAGCTCGATCGGCACGCCGGCGCCGGACGCCTTGTAGAGCGCGTCGATGATGTCGGGATCGACCAGCGAATTCATCTTCATCCAGATGCCCGAAGGCCGCCCGGCCTTGGCATGGGCGATCTCCTCCTCGATGTGGCTTTGGATGCGTTTGCGCAGCGTCAGCGGCGACACCGCCATGCGCTCGAGCGCGGCGGGCTCGGCATAGCCGGTGACGTAGTTGAAGATTTGCGCCACGTCATGCGCGATCATCGGGTCGGAGGTAAAGAACGACAGGTCGGTATAGAGGCGTGCCGTCACCGGATGATAGTTGCCGGTGCCGACATGGACGTAGGAGGCAAGCTCGGAACCTTCACGGCGGACGACGAGCGAAAGCTTGGCGTGGGTTTTCAGCTCGATGAAGCCATAGACGACCTGCACGCCGGCGCGTTCCAGGTCGCGCGCCCAGCGGATATTGGCCTCTTCGTCGAAGCGGGCCTTGAGCTCGACCACCGCGGTGACCGACTTGCCGGCTTCGGCGGCTTCGGCAAGCTCCCTGATGATCGGGGAATCGGCCGAGGTGCGGTAGAGCGTCTGCTTGATGGCGACGACGTCCGGATCGCGCCCCGCCTGCTGCAGGAAATTCACCACCACGTCGAAGGATTCGTAAGGATGGTGGATGATGAAGTCCTTCTGCCGGATCGCGGCAAAGCAATCGCCGCCGTGATCGCGCACCCGCTCCGGATAGCGCGGCGCATAGGGAACGAATTCCAGGTCCGGCCGGTCGAGTTTGGCGAGTTGCGCCATCTCGTCGAGCGCCAGCACGCCATCGACCTTGAACATGCTCTCGTCGGTGGCGCCCAGCGCGCGCTGCACGAAGCGCTGCAATTCCGGCGGCATCATCGCCTCGATGTCGAGGCGGATGACGATGCCGCGGCGGCGGCGCTTGAGCGCGGTTTCGAACAGCCGCACCAGGTCTTCAGCCTCTTCGAGGATTTCCACTTCGGAATCGCGGATGACGCGGAACGCGCCCACGCCTTTCACTGCATAGCCGGGGAACAGCTTGCCGATAAAAAGGCTGGTGACGGCCTCGAGCGAGATCAACCGCACCTGCCCGCCGTCGCCGGCTTGCGGCAGCCGCGCGAAGCGCTCGATGCGGTTGGGCATGCGGATCAGCGCATTCATCGCCTTGCCGTCTTTGGCGCGGGCCAGCTGCAAGGCGATGGAAAATCCGAGATTGGGAATGAACGGGAACGGATGCGCCGGATCCACCGCAAGCGGCGTCAACAGCGGGAATACGTGGGCGAGAAAGTAATCTTCGAGCCAGGCCTTCTCGGCCTTAGTGACATCGGCACCATCGACCAGCACGATGCCGGCCTGGGCCAGCGCCCCGCGCAGTTCGCGCCACTGCGCCTGCTGATCCTGGACCAGGAGCAACACGGCTTCGCCAATGCGGGCAAGCTGCTCGGCTGGGGTCAAACCCTCGGGGCTTTTCTCGACGATGCCGGCGCGCAGCGCTGCGCCAAGACCGGCAACGCGCACCATGAAAAATTCGTCGAGGTTGGCGGCGGAGATCGAGAGGAATTTGATCCGCTCCAGCAGCGGATGGCCGCGATTGGCGGATTCCTCCAACACCCGGCGATTGAAGTTCAGCCAGGACAGCTCGCGGTTGATGAAGCGATCCGGGCTCGACGCCAGTTCGGACACCCGCGCCGGTTCGTCCGGGCGTCGCGAGGAGCCAGATTCTAAAGCAACGACAGTGGCTTGGCCACGGTCGGCCATGGCGGCTTGGTGCTCCTCGAGGGCTATGATCGCCATGCTTCGTTACAATTCGATGACGTTGCTTGCCTCTGAGATAAGGCGCTGGGGTAGTGCGCCGTCAAGCCGTTCCCCGCTGATAAACCGAGATGAGCCTAACAAGCATTGCGGCAGCCGTTTCTGAGTGGTATATATCATTGGTATCTATCATTAAGGTTCGTAAATGGCCGAAACCGGCACCGCCAAAATCTTCAAGCACGGCCGCAGCCAAGCGGTGCGGCTGCCGAAGGAATTCCGCTTGCCCGGCAAGGAGGTCCGCGTCCGCCGGTTCGGGCGGGGCGTGCTCCTGGAGCCTATGACAGAAGGCTTCGACTTCGCGGCGTGGTGGGACAAGATCGACAAATATGGCGGCGACTTCTTGCCCGAGGGACGTCCCGAACAGCCGCCCATGCCGGTGGACGATCGAAAATATTTCGATGACGAATGATTTGCCTCGACACCAACGTCGTCATTGTCGCGCTCAATCAGCCCCTGTCCCCGCTTAGGGCGCGCCTTAACCGGGCCCTCGTTGGCGATGTCCCGGTCACCATTTCCTCGATTGTCCTGTTCGAGCTTTGGTACGGCGTCGCAAAGGGCGAACGCCGCTCGCATAACACAGCGAGAATCACGGACTTCCTTGCTGGGCCGATCAAGGTTCTGAGCTTCGACGCCGAAGATGCGCGTGAGAGCGGAGATATCCGCGCGGTTTTGGCGCGAGCCGGTACGCCGATTGGCCCTTACGACGTGCTGATCGCCGCGCAAGCGCGCCGCCGCGGCGCGATACTGGTCACGGCAAACAAAAACGAATTCGCGCGCGTGCCGGGATTGCAGACGCAAGATTGGACGAGCGCCTGAAAGCGCGCCGGCTTTAAGCGGGGTCGCGGAACATTTCCGCGGCCAGCGCCCGCGTCGGCGGCCGGCCGCGCCGCAGCGCTTCGTTGTCGAGCGCGATCACCGCCGCCCGCGCCGCCGCGAACGAGCGCTCGATATGGGTCGAGAGATAGCTCACCACGCCTTCATCGAGCGCGAGCTGGCGATCGGCGGCGAGCTTGACGATGACCGCACGCAGCATCGCATCGTCGGGCGCCTGAAGGGTGACGAGCGGCATTGCCCGCAGTCGCGAGACCACATCAGGCGTGGCGATGGGCCAGATGGCGGGCGCCGTGCGCGCGGTGAACAGCAGGTAGGCGTTCTCCCCGCGCGCCATATTGATGAGATGAAACAGGGCGTGTTCGTCCGCGGTCGCCGCAGCATCCTCGATGACCAGCGCGCCGGTGGCGAGCGCCGAGCGAAGCCCGGTCTCGTCGAGCGCGTGGGCCGACACGACACGCGCACCGGCCGCGGCCGCCCAGATCGTCGCCAGATGGGTTTTGCCGGAGCCCTCGGGCCCGACCAGAGCAATGACATTCGCCGGCCAATCCGGCCAGGAGTCGATCAGTGCCAGCGCGCCCTCGTTGCCGGGTCCGGAGAGAAAATCCTCGCGCGCGTAGCTTTCCGTGTGCTCGAGCGCCAGCGCCAGTTGCCGTGGAATGGGGGACATCGTGCTTGCGGACATGAGCTAGGCCGGCCGGCTGCCGGTATAGAGCGGGCTGTCGCGGTAACGGCGCACGGCAAAGCGTATCAGCACGCCGGAGGCGGCCGCGAGCGGCACCGCCAGCAGCAATCCGACGAAGCCGAACAGATAGCCGAAAGCAAACAGCGCAAACATCAGCCACACCGGATGCAGGCCGACACTGTGTCCGACCAGATACGGCGCCAGTACGTTGCCTTCGAGGAATTGGCCGACCAGCACCACGGCGGCGACGATGACGATCGGCGTCCAATCCGGGAAGAATTGCGCTACCGCGACGGCGAGCGACAGCACGAGCGCCGTCAGCGATCCGACATAGGGGATGAAACTGATCAGTCCGGAAACGACGCCAATGAGCAGGCCGAAGCTCAATCCCGCCAGCGTCAGTCCGACGGCATAGTAGGAACCGAGGATCAGGCATACGCCGGATTGTCCACGCACATAAGCCGAGATGGTCGCGTCGATGTCGTGGCCGAGACTGCGCACGGTGTCGCGCTGCGGCAGCGGGATCAGGTTGTCGACCGCGCTCACCATCCTGTCCCAGTCGCAGATCAAGTAGAACGCCACCACCGGCGTGATGATCACCAGCGAGAAAATCGAGATCAGCGTTTGTCCCTTGGTCCAAAGCGAGGCGAGCACAGTGGTCACATAACCCATCGTCTGGTTCATCAAATCGCTGACCGAGTGGTCGCCGCCGCTGAGATTGTCGCCGACGAAACGCTTCAGCCACGGATGATCGGGATCGCTCACCAGGCTTTGCAGGCGCTGCGCGTAGCCCGGCGCATTGTCGATGAAACCGGCAAGCTGCTTTGCCAGCACCGGCGCGATGAGCAGGAGCAGAAGCGCGAGCGCGAGCACAAATCCGCCGAGAATGATCGAGGCGGCGACCAGGCGGCTCAAGCCGCGCTTGGCCAGCCGATTGGCCAACGGGTCGAGCACGTAGGCCAGCGCCATGCCCAGCACGAACGGCAACAGGATCGGGCTCAACAGCCACAACAGTCCGACGATGGCAGCGAGAGCGGCGGTCCAGAATACGATGTGCCGCTCGATTTGCATGGCGCCCTTCAAGCAGTGCCGATCAATGCCCGGCGCCGAACGAGTTCATATGGCGCACCCATTCGGCGAGATAGAAGGCGATCGAGAGCAAGGTCAAGATGGCGACCATCGCCATCATCGCCTTCGACGCCAAGTCGGCGTCGAAGCCGAAACCCCGCTCGGCCAACACCAGAATGGCGAGCAGGATCTGCGCCAAGGTGTTGGCCTTCGAGACCGCCAGCGGCCGCACCGGCATCGGCTTGCCGACCAGCCAGGACAGCATGAAGGCTGAGATGATCATGATGTCGCGCGAGACGACGAGGATGACGAGGAAGATCGGCAGCGCGCCGGCGATGCCGAGCGAAATATAGATCGAAACGATCAGCGCCTTGTCGGCCAAGGGATCGAGATAGGCGCCGAGCTCGCTCGCCATGTGGAAGCGCTTGGCGAGGAAGCCGTCGACGCCGTCGCTGATGCCGGCCGCCAGAAACAGGAAAAAGGCGATACGCATCCCGCCCGAGGTGATCGCCCAGACCACGATCGGCACCAGCAGGATACGTCCCAAGGTTATGAGGTTTGGGATACTCAAACGCGGCCCCGGCTCAGGCAGCTTTGCCCCGTGCTGTCCTGCAACCCAATATACCGGTGCCCGCGCGCTTGCACACCCGGCGATTCCGACGTAGGAGGCGCCAAGCGGTCCCGCCCCGCAAGGGCGGCAATCAATCATCTGTCCGATGTGGTGGCATTCGTGGATGAGGCGCGCTACGCGGCGGCCGGTGTCGATATCGACGCCGGCAACCGCATGGTGGAATTGATCAAGCCCTTGGTGCGCGCCACCGCGCGCGCCGGGGCCGATGCCGAGATCGGCGGCTTTGGCGGCCTGTTCGATCTCAAGGCCGCGGGCTTTGTCGATCCGATCCTGGTCGCCGCCAATGACGGCGTCGGCACCAAAGTCAAAATCGCCATCGAAACCGGCCGCCACGACACGATCGGCATCGATCTTGTCGCCATGTCGGTCAACGATCTGGTGGTGCAAGGCGCCGAGCCGTTGTTCTTTCTCGACTATTTCGCCTGCGGCAAGCTCGACCCTGCGGTCGGCGCGGAAGTGGTGAAAGGCATCGCGGCGGCTTGCCGCGAGGCCGGCTGCGCTCTGATCGGCGGCGAGACCGCGGAAATGCCGGGGCTTTATGCACCCGGCGATTACGACCTTGCCGGCTTCGCCGTCGGCGCCGTGGGCCGGGCGGATTTGTTACCGCGCGCCGACATCGCAGCCGGCGACGTGGTGATCGGCCTGGCCTCGACCGGCGTCCACTCCAACGGCTTTTCCCTGGTGCGCCGCATTGCGGCCGCGGCCGGATTGACCTGGAATGCCCCTGCCCCGTTCGACCCCTCGCGATCGCTCGGCAAAGCGTTGCTGACGCCGACGCGGCTCTACGTGCGTTCGTGTCTTGCCGCGATCCGGCAAACCAAGGCGGTCAAGGCGCTGGCGCACATCACCGGCGGCGGGTTCGTCGACAATATTCCGCGGGTTTTGCCGGAAGGCTTTGCCGTCTCCATGGATCTCGGTCGCGTGCCGGTTCTGCCGGTGTTCAAATGGCTCGCGGCGAGCGGCAAAATCACCGAGGCCGAAATGCTGCGCACCTTCAACTGCGGAATCGGCATGGTGGTGGTGCTCGACCCTGCTGCGGCCAAGGCGGCAAGCGAATGCTTCTCGGCGCATGGTGAAACCGTCGTTACGCTCGGCGAGGTCGTCGCGGCGAAAGACGGTGTCCGCGTCGGCTTCCGCGGGCATCTCGATCTCGCTTGGCCAGGCGCATGACCAAAAAGCGCGTTGCCGTACTGATCTCCGGCCGCGGCTCGAACATGACGGCATTGATCGAGGCGGCCAAGACGCCGGATTATCCGGCGCAAATCGTGCTCGTCTTGTCCAACGAGCCTGGTGCCGCGGGGCTCGGCCATGCACAGCTTGCAGGCATCGCCACCGTGGTCGTCGACCACAGGGCGTTCGGCAAAGATCGCGAAGCGTTCGAACGCGCACTCGACGACGCCCTGCAAACGAACCGCATCGAACTGGTCTGCCTTGCCGGATTCATGCGGCTCCTGACGCCGTGGTTCGTCACGCGCTGGAGTGGCCGCATGCTGAACATTCATCCGGCGCTGCTGCCGCAGCTCAAAGGCCTGCACACCCACCGCCGCGCGCTCGAGGCCGGCGTGCAGCAGCACGGCGCCACCGTCCACTTCGTCGTGCCGGAAATGGATTCGGGGCCGATCGTGCTGCAGGATTCGGTGCCGGTGCGAGAAGGCGACACCGAAGCAACGCTCGCCGCACGGGTGCTGGAGGTCGAGCACCGGATTTATCCACAAGCGTTGCGCCTCGTTGCCGAAGGCCGCGTCACGCTTGCGGCCGCGACCACGGCGACGCGCAGGTAATGGCGCGAAATCCTTTCCTCCGCTGCGTGAAAAATAAAAACCCCCGGGTGCGACGCCGGGGGCTACGCGCGGACCGATATCCGGACCACGATCAATCAATCACGCGACTTTGAGATTTTCCGCCGATGTCCTGCCGCGGTTGGTCACGAGTTCGTACTCGACGGTCTGACCCTCATTGAGCGAGCGCAAGCCGGCGCGCTCGACGGCCGAGATATGGACGAAGACGTCCTTGTCGCCGCTTGCCGGTTTGATGAAGCCGTAGCCCTTGGTTGGATTGAACCATTTGACGGTGCCCTTCTGCATCGTCTGCCTCCTCAGTCAGTCCCTGTGCCAGCGAAGACGCAAAGCAACAGCCACTGCACCGCCGTGCAGAGGCCGCGATCCGCGCCACAAGCCAGATTTTGGAGGAAGTCCGAAACAGCGGAAGTCAGAAACGATCATGTCGCCCACGACAGCACCGGCCGGATGGCCAAAATCCGATTGCCGGTAAAATTGGACCGATAAATACGGCGCAAGCATGGCTGCAAAACGTCAGTCCGTGGCGCAAGAACAGCCGAAGAATCAAATATCGTGACGATGATCTTGCGCGCTACCGTTTTGATTACGCAGTCGCGTCAACCAAGTATGCACGATGTCACAATCGATCCGGCGAATCGTAAAACCTAACCGCCGCCCGCTTCTTCGGCAGCCGACACGGCGCGCGCCTTGGATAGCGACAGCTGTCGCCACAGCCCGCCGGCGCCGATCACCAGCAGCGCTCCGGCGGCGGCTGCGGCAAATTCGACTTGCCGGGCAAACGTTTCGCCAAGCGTAACCGACATGCGGCCGAACACCACGGGATCGGTGGCGATGACATCGCCGGCGACCCAGCCCAGCAGCGCCGCGCCGGCCCAGATGAAGATCGGAAAGCGGTCGAGCATCACCATGATCAAAGCTGCGCCGGCGAGGATGATTGGAATCGATGCGATCAGACCGATCGCAAGCAATACCACGCTGCCCTGCGCGACTGCGGCGACGGCGATGACGTTGTCGAGGCTCATGACGATGTCCGCCACCACGACGATCCGCACCGCGCGCCACAGCTGCGCGGCGGCTACGACTTTATTGTTGTCGGTGTGCTCGGGGACGAGGAGCTTGGCCGCGACATAGAGCAGCGCCAAACCGCCGACCAGTTTGAGATACGGCAGCAGCATGAGCTGCCCGACGACACTTGTGAAAACCAGGCGCAGCAGCACCGCGGCGCCGGCGCCGATCACCAGGCCCCAGAAGCGCTGGCGTGGCGGCAGATCCCGGCATGCCATCGCAATGACGATGGCATTGTCGCCCGACAGCAGCATGTTGATGAAAATGATCTGCAGCACCGCGGCCCAGAACGCCGCGTGTCCCATATCGTTGACGCTGGCGTGGAGCATGTCGCCCCACAGCGAAGGATGCAGATATTGCAGGATCGAGCCCACCGCCGCTCCTCAAGCGCCCAGGCGACGCGGCGACCGCACCGGCTTCAGCCGACGATTTCGTTGCCGGAAAAGAACTGCGCGATTTCCTTCGCCGCGGTGTCGGCGGCGTCGGAGCCGTGCACCGAGTTCTCGCCGATCGATTTTGCAATTTCCTTGCGGATGGTGCCGGGCGCCGCCTTGGCCGGATCCGTCGCGCCCATCAGGTCGCGATAGGCCGCAACCGCATTGTCGCCTTCGAGCACCTGCACGACGACCGGCCCGGAGATCATGAAGTCGACGAGCTCGCCGAAGAACGGCCGCTGGCGATGCACCGCATAAAAAGTCTCGGCCTGGTCGCGGCTCATGCGCAAGCGCTTCTGCGCCACGATGCGCAAGCCTGACTTTTCGATCATCGCGTTGATGGCGCCGGTGACGTTGCGCGCCGTCGCGTCGGGCTTGATGATCGAAAACGTACGCTCGATCGCCATCGGATCGTCCTTTGTCGTGTTGCGGAAGCGTGAGGCCGCGCTGCGGAAACCGCGTGAAAACGTGCCGGCTTATAGCCTTCGATCACCGTCCCAGCAAGCGCGCGAAAAGCGCGCCGCAAGGTGTGACAAAGATCACGTCCTTGTCGAATCCGCTTGGATAATTCCTCAATGAATTCAAATATTAAGGCGTTTCCTGCGCGATTTTACGACTCTGCCGCATGAACCGAAATGGGGGGCGTCGTTACCCACTTACGACTGCCTGATGAACACGCCCAAAGCAAAGGAGACGTCCCATGTTGCGCAAGACGATTTTCGCTCTTTCGACCGCGGCCGCGCTGAGCGCGGCGACCTTGGCCCCGACCTCCGCATTCGCGGGTGGCGGCGGCTGGCACGGTGGTGGCTGGCATGGCGGCGGCCTTGGCTTTGGTGTCGGCACCGCGATCGGCCTCGGCATTCTCGCCGGCGCGCCCTACGACAGCTCCTGCATGGCGCAACGGGTGTTCAATACGCCGAATGGGCCGGTGGTGCGCTGGGTCAACGTCTGCTACTGAGCCGCTCTGCTTCGCACGTTCAAAACGGCAACCCCGGCCTCGCCAGAGGCCGGGGTGTTTTTATACAGGGACGATCATTTAATCCCTGGATCACAAGGGATTGCCTGCATACCACCAAATCAAGGGCCGCATACTTGCGGCCGTTGACAACACCGCCATTTAGCAGTTGAAAATGCCATGAATGTCGTCATCCCGCGCGTGGGCACGGCCTGCCGCATTCGGTCATGCGCATGGCTTAAGCTCCCGGTGAGCACGGTATTAGCCCGTATACCGAAAAATTGATCATGCCCGCGTAGCGAGAAGCGGCAGAACGGCGGGCATCTCAATACCGAGGCAAAGGGCAGTTTCGGATCAGGAACAAACAAAACACGGTCGGAGAGTAAAGATGGACGCAAAGACTGATGACAAGAGCGCGGGCAAATGCCCGTTCAGCCAGGCACACACGAACCGCGACTGGTGGCCCGACCAACTGAGCCTTCAGGGTCTCCACGGCGCCGATCCGATGGGCGAGGCGTTCGACTACGCCAAGGAATTCAAGAGCCTCGACCTCAATGCCGTGATCAAGGACCTCAATGCCTTGATGACGGACTCGCAAGCATGGTGGCCGGCGGACTTTGGACACTATGGTGGACTATTCATCCGCATGGCGTGGCACAGCGCGGGCACGTACCGCATCGCCGACGGCCGTGGCGGCGCCGGCGCCGGCCAACAGCGCTTCGCGCCGCTCAACAGCTGGCCGGACAACACGAACCTCGACAAGGCGCGCCGGTTGCTCTGGCCGATCAAGCAGAAATACGGCCGGAAAATCTCCTGGGCCGACCTAATGATTCTCGCCGGCAACGTCGCCCTCGATTCGATGGGCTTCAAGACGTTCGGTTTCGGCGGCGGCCGCGCCGACGTCTGGGAACCCGAAGAGCTCTACTGGGGTCCCGAGGGGACGTGGCTGGGCGACGAGCGCTATAGCGGCGAACGTCAGCTTCAGAATCCGCTGGGTGCGGTGCAGATGGGCCTGATCTACGTCAATCCGGAAGGGCCGAACGGCAAGCCTGATCCGGTCGCGGCGGCCAAGGACATCCGCGAAACGTTCCTCCGCATGGCGATGAACGACGAGGAGACCGTCGCGCTGATTGCCGGCGGCCACACCTTCGGCAAAACCCACGGCGCCGGCGATCCGTCACTGATCGGCCCGGAGCCGGAAGGCGCCGTCATCGAGGACCAGGGACTCGGCTGGAAGAGCAAACATGGCACTGGCATGGGAGCCGACGCCATCACCGGCGGCCCGGAAGTCACCTGGTCCCAGACGCCGACGAAGTGGAGCAACCACTTTTTCGACAACCTGTTCAACAACGAATGGGAGCTGACCAAGAGCCCGGCCGGTGCGCAGCAGTGGAAGGCAAAGGGCGCCGCGGCCACGATCCCGGACCCCTTCGACAAGTCCAAGAAGCATGTACCGACCATGCTGACCACCGACCTGTCGTTGCGGATGGATCCCGCCTACGAGAGGATTTCGCGGCGCTTCTACGAGCATCCGGATCAGTTCGCGGACGCGTTTGCCCGCGCCTGGTTCAAGCTGACGCACCGCGACATGGGCCCGATCGTGCGCTACCTCGGTTCGCTCGTGCCGAAGGAAGAGCTGATCTGGCAGGACCCGATCCCCAAGGTGAATCATCCGCTGATCGGGGAGCAGGACATTGCGGCTCTCAAAGCGAAAGTCCTCGCGTCCGGTCTGTCCGTTTCGGAGTTGGTGTCAACGGCCTGGGCATCGGCATCGACATTCCGCGGTTCCGACAAGCGCGGCGGCGCCAACGGCGCCCGCATTCGACTGGCGCCGCAGAAGGATTGGGACGTCAATCAGCCGGCTCAGTTGAAGAAGGTCCTGCAGAAGCTCGAAGCGATCCAGAAGGAGTTCGGCAAGAAGGTCTCGCTTGCCGATCTGATCGTTCTCGGCGGCTGCGCGGCAATCGAGAAAGCCGCGAAGGCCGCCGGGTACGACGTCAAGGTTCCCTTCACGCCGGGACGTATGGATGCCTCGGAGGAGCAGACCGACGTCGACTCCTTCGCCCCGCTCGAACCTGTCGCTGACGGTTTCCGCAACTATTCCCGCGGCAAGCAGTTGATGGCCCCGGAAGAGGCGCTGCTCGATCGGGCGCAATTGCTGACACTGACGGCGCCCGAGATGACGGTTCTCGTCGGCGGCCTGCGCGTTCTGGGCGCAAATGCCGGGCAGTCCAAGCACGGCGTCTTCACAAAGCAGACCGACACACTGACCAACGACTTCTTCGTCAACCTTCTCGACATGGGCACGCAATGGCAGCCTGCCGGCTCCGACGGCGTGTACGAGGGCCGCGACCGCAAGACGAATGCGGTCAAGTGGACCGGCACCCGTGTCGACCTGATCTTCGGTTCGCACTCGCAGCTCCGCGCGCTTGCGGAAGTCTATGCCTGCGCCGACTCGAAGGAGAAGTTCGTGAAAGACTTCGTGGCCGCCTGGAACAAGGTGATGAACCTCGATCGCTTCGACCTCGCCTGATCGCTGCTGCCCGATCGAGGCCGCAAAAATCCTACGAAGCCGCTAAGCCGCGTGATTGGCGGCCGGCGGCTTCTTGGTTTTCGTCGGCTTTTTCTGCGGCGGCGGCGGCGCCACCTCGACGCGATCCATCTGCATCAGCCGGCCGCGCTCGAAGTGATAGATGCCAGGCCGCGGGCCGCTTTGATAGCTCAAGATCGCGGTGCGGTCGCCGTTGGGATTCCTGCCGAGCTGGACGCTGTTCGGCGGACCGGCGCGGCTGACCACCTCGCATTCGGTCATGCCGAGACCGACACCCTCGCCGAGCGCCGGCGTGTATCCGCCGGGGGGCGAGCCCGGACCGCCAGTTGGGCCACCGGCGGCCGCTTGCGGCGGCGCCGCCGCGGCCGGACAGCCGCCATTGGCATCGACCAGATCGCTATCGGTGACCGGCCTGCCCTGTCTCGACTCTTGCAAGTCGGAATAGGTATAGCCGCTGTTGCGGCCGACCACGTCGATCGGTTTCCGGAACAAGGTCACCGAATCCCAACCGGTATCGGTGCAGCCGCCGAGCACGCCGGCCATCGCCAGCGCCGCCAACAGCCCGGAACGGACCGATCCAAGATACACCCGAACGTCCCCTCAAACTTCAAGCCGCCGCCAATGCAGCATGCGCCAGTTTATGTTGCGATCATGGCGCGCCGGCCTGCACTGTGCTAGCGACCATCCTAGCGGCTTCCGCGACCCCACCATAAGCCGTTGAATGAACGCGGCAAAGGTAGAAAATCAATGCTGAGACAGGGGGTTGAGGGCGCATCCGGATGGCGCCATCAGGGGCCCGCTTTGTGATGCTCATCACGGAATTTATACCGTTTTGACGCGACACTGTGGGTGACGGTGGCCGCAGATCGACGTACCGGGACGGACTAGGAAGTCTTGTCTCGGGCTTCTTGGGGACATTTCATGCACCTGCAATTCGTCGGCTGCGGTGATGCCTTCGGCTCCGGCGGACGATTCAACACCTGCTTTCATCTTGTGGGCAACGAGACCAACGCGCTGATCGATTGCGGGGCGACCTCGCTGGTCGCCATGAACAAGCTTGCGATCGACCGCAACGCCATCGACGTCATTTTCATCTCGCATTTTCATGCCGATCACATCGCCGGCCTGCCGTTCTTCCTCCTCGAGGCCAATTACGTCACCAAGCGCACGCGGCCGCTGACCATCGTTGGGCCACCCGGATTGAAAACGCGTTTTCCCGACATCATGGAAAGCGGCTTCCCCGGCACCCGGTCGATGGAGCTGAATTTTCCGCTGCATTTCGTCGAGCTGGAAATCGGCAAACGCCGCGAGATCGGCGCCGTGCGCGTGACGCCGTTTCATGTCGTGCATGACGATCGCGCCGGACCCTGCCTCGGCTTCCGCTTCGAAATCGAAGGCAAGGTGATCGCCTTTTCCGGCGATACGGAATGGACCGATGTGCTGATCGAGGTCGGACGCGAAGCCGACCTCTTCATCTGCGAGGCCTATACGCGCGACAAGCCGATCCAGACCCACATGGCGCTGTCGCTGTTGGAGAAGCACCTCGATCAGATCCGGCCGAAGCGCCTCGTGCTGACCCATATGAGCAACGACATGCTGTCCCGCCGCGCCGAGGTGCCATACGAAACCGCCGACGACGGCTTGATCGTGAAGCTGTGAGCTAGATATAGCTTACGGCGTAGATTGGCGGCAGATGCGCATTGACAAGCTCCCAGCGCTCGCCGCCGTCATCGCTGGTCCACAACGCGCCGGTCGTCGAACCCATGGTGAGCCGCGAGCCGGTCTCGTCGACGTCAAAACCGTGCCGGTAGATGAGGTCGTAGGCGTCGCGCTGCGGCAGACCCTCGCGCATGATCTGCCAGGTCTTACCGCCATCGTTGGTCCGGCTCACGCATAGTGCGCCGTCGCGCGGCATGCGGATCTCGTCCTTGATCGCCGGCACGAACCACGCGGTTTGCGCATCGCGCGGATGGGCGGCGACCGCAAAGCCGAAATCGTCGCAGGGCAGCGACAGCCGGGTCCAGTGCGCGCCGGCGTCCGCCGAGCGATAGATGCCGGCGTGGTGCTGCATCCACATGACGTCCGGCGCTGCGGCGCAACGGGTGACGCGATGCGGATCCTGGATGGCGCTGTCCTCGGCCTGTTCCGGCGGCACATAGGGCGCAACGAGCCCTTTGCCGAGCACATTCCAGGTGGCGCCGTCATCGCGGGTCTCCCACACGCCGCCGCAGGAAATGGCGATGAACGTGCGATCCGGATCGCGCGGATCGGGCGATATGCTGTGAATGCCGGCGTCGTCGTAGCCCCCGCCGAACCAGCGCGCGCGTTCCGGCACGTTCCACAGCGCGGTCATGAGCTGCCAGCTTTCGCCGCGATCGTCGGAGCGGAACAGGCCGGCGGGAATGGCGCCGATCCACAAGCGGTTCGGGTGATGCGGCCCGCCGCCTTCGAGCGACCAGATCTGGAACAGCGACGGCTCACCCGGCGTGTCGGCGGCAAAGGCCGGCGGCGCGATTTCGCGCCAGGTGCGGCCGTCGTCGTCGGAACGATGAAGCTTCGGTCCGAAGTGGCCGAGCTTGAGGGCGGCGAAGATGACGCCGTCATCCTGACGCAAGACATTCGTCACAGGATTTCCGACGAACCCGATCAGGTCAGCGGTCCAGCCGGCGCGCTTGCGCTCGAGCCTGAACAAGCCTTTCCGCGTTGCCACCAACAACCGATCGCTCATGAGCACTCCTATTCGCCGCGCTCAACCGCCCGAAAGCGCCTGCATGACATAAAGCTTGGTATCGGGGCCGATCCGGCGCGACAGCGCGCTATCGTGCGCGAGCCGTTCGCCGTCGGCAAAGATGCAGACATGCTTGCGCAGCCGGCCCTGATCGTCGAGCACATAGCCGCGCACATGGGGCTGGCCGGCGACCAGATTGTCCAGCGCTTCGCCGACGGTCACGCCGGACGCGGCCATAGGCCCGTCGGGGACGAGATTACGCAGGTGACTGGTGAAATGGATTTCGGCCATCGCCGTATCCTCTCACGCAAATGCGGCAATCATCCGCCGAGTGCCGCTTCTATCGCCGCCCCAGGCCACCGCGAGCCATCGGCACAGATCGAGGATCGGGGCTAGGCGTCGTTTATTGCAAATTGTCGAGAAGGCGGATCAAGCGATCGTGAATGGGGATGAACTGGCTCGCAATCGCGAACAATTCTTCCCATTGGCTTAAATCCGGCCTTTGATGAGCGAGCTTATTTCTTTCTTTCGGCACGTCATCCATCAATCTCGAGAATTCCGCGGCCGATAACGGCGTGATGTCGATCACCCCTTTCTCCAATATGATTCTCCGATAAATCTTGCAGACGTCCCCTATTGTAATCGTTCGCAAATCCTTGCCTGCGATATTTTCCGACGACTTGACGTGGTCGATCGCCGGTTGCCACTCGTCGCCATAAATGCTGACAAGGAAGGGTATTAATTTCCGCCGCAACAAATCCTCGAACGAGGCGAAAAACACCGTGACTCTTCCAAGCTGCTCAGTAGAGGCCGAGGCCTTGGCTCTGATGAGCACGTCGAATATCTGGCTGCGATCGAATTGCAACTTGTGGCGGATATCCATGTAGTTCTGCTCCAGCCGCCGCCGCTCCCCTGCAGGAAGCTGCAGCGCCTGAGGATAGGTCTTTCGAAAATCACGGTAGATGACATACTGTTCAGCGCGGTTGATATCGACTTTTGACGATCGATCTTTGTCACACGATGCGACGAGCATCGTTTCGGTCACCACCTCTTCGCCAACCCTTTCTTCAAGTTGCTCGGTTATTTCCTCAAGACACTCATGTATCTTATTGAATTCTGTGACCTGGCCTTTGATGACGGCGCGAATTGACCCCGAAGTTTTATACACTGTCCTGTTGGATATACCCTCGGCAGCGCCCATCAATTGCTCGATTCCCCGGATAGCCGATTCTTCCAACGGATGTATGCTGCCCACGGTGACGTAGAACTGAATGCGGTCTTCATCGTACCTGATTTTGTTATCGAGAATTACCCGCTTCTCATAAAAGCTGTTGAAGTATTCACTTTGTCGGCCCTTTTCCTGGACGTCGCTGCACTCGCTCAGAAATCCTTGCCGATCGCAATATCGTTGGATTTCCTCGTCCCTCGGATGAACCACGCCATTCGAACGATGGGTGAGCCGTTCCACAAGAATGTATTCCGGCTGTCGGCGCCGATGCAGATCGGTATTGCTGGCAAATCGGCTCTTCAGCGAATCGAAGGACTCCTGGTCCGCCCAAACTCTGATCAGGAGATCCCAATGCGAGTACAAATGAAAAATCATGTAATCCGTGATGCCCGACTCGCGCAGGTCGTTTAAGATGCTGGGCTTGAGAAAGATGCTGCCGGTGGCGAAGCGGAGCAGGATGAGGTGCAACTTGTTTCCGAAATAGCTGTGAACGGCACCGTGCCAATGATAATTCCAATCGTCGTTTTTTGCTTGCATTCCCCCACCCCTCCGCTCCCCGGACATTGCCGCCGGCGTGTCAGTACCTGACTCCCTGACCCCGGCGCTTGGTTGCAAATTTCTTTCGAACGGACTCCTCCCAATCGGTGGACGAGCATTTGGGATACCCAACAAGGCGCGGAGCAGCCGGTCGTAATGCGCGTCATCAGTTCTGAAATCGACGTACACCCTGTTGCCGAGAAACTCGGGGAGCACATCAGGACTGCCGCCTCGTAACACAGGAATGAACTTCTTAGTTTCCAGATTGCTGGCCACTTCAGCGGTGATAATCATCCGCTCATAACCGACTCCGCCCTTTAGCGTATTGGCCTTGGTAACATAGTTCTCCGTGCAGACGATGAGCACTCGATCCGCGGTCGTCAGTCCGCGCTCCATGTAAGCAGTAACGTCGTCACCGAGGTCCACGTCCCATTGATCTAGAACGACATCGACGCCGTTGCTCACAAGCTGCGTTGCCAGAGACAGAACCCAAGCTTTGTGTTCTTCTGAATCGTGCGAATATGAAATGAATACTTTGGGTGATGCCATGAACAAGCTCAAAGTCCGTTTTCAGGAAATTTCGGTCGGGGAATTGCGTGGGGAGTTCGGCCATGTGAACGCGGCGCCCTTTTTGGGCGCCGTGCTCTACTAAAGCATGTAAAAAGCTGCTATGTCTAGTCCGGCGTGCAGACGTGATAGGGCGGACCCTAGGCAGCAATTTTCCGGATCGCCGCCTCGATTTCGGCAAGCGCAGCCGCCGCTTTTGAGCCGTCCGGTCCGCCAGCCTGCGCCATGTCGGGCCGCCCGCCACCGCCCTTACCGCCCAACGCTGCCGCGCCCCTGCGCACCAGATCTACGGCATTAAAGCGGCCGGCGAGATCTTCGGTGATCCCAACCACGATTCCAGCCTTGCCATCTTCGGCGATGCCGACAATGACGACGATCCCCGACCCCAGCTTCTTCTTGCCTTCGTCGGCAAGGCTGCGCAGGTCCTTGAGGTCGATGCCTTCGACCATGTGGGCCATCAGCTTGACGTCGCCGACGGTGCGCACGCCATCGGCGCCATCCGCGGCATCACGACGTCCTCCGTCCCTGCCGCCTGACAGGACAAGCTTCTTCTTCGCGTCGGTGAGTTCGCGTTCGAGCCGCTTGCGCTCTTCGAGCAGCGACACGACGCGGCTTGGCACTCCCTCAATCGGCACACGCAATTCAGCGGCCGCAGCCTTCACGAGCTGCGTCATCGCGTTTGCGTTGTCGCGGGCGACCTTGCCGGTCAGGGCTTCGATGCGGCGCACGCCGGACGCAACGCCGGATTCGCCGACGACGGAAATAATGCCGATGTCACCGGTGCGCTGCACATGCGTGCCGCCGCACAATTCGACCGACCAGCCCAGGGTATTGCCGCCACCCTCGCCCATGGCGACGACGCGAACCTCGTCGCCGTATTTCTCGCCGAACAAGGCGCGTGCACCGGAATCCCGCGCCTCGTCGAGCGCCATCACCCGCGTCTTAACCGGCGAATTTTGAAGTACCACGTCATTGGCAATGTCTTCAACGCGTTCGATCTCCTCGCCGCTCATCGGCTTCGGATGCGAAAAATCGAAACGCAGGCGGTCGGGCGCAACCAGGGAGCCCTTTTGCGCCACGTGATCGCCGAGTACTTGGCGCAGCGCTTCGTGCAAAAGGTGAGTGGCGGAATGGTTTCGCTGAACGGCAGAGCGGCGCGCGTGATTCACTTCCAAAAGCAGCGGGTCGCCGATGGTGACAGTTCCTTCCTCGACCTTGACCATGTGCGCAAGCACATCGCCGGCTTTCTTCTGGGTATCGGTGACGGAAAGCCGCACGCCGTTACGGCGCATCTCGCCGGTGTCGCCGACTTGACCACCGCTTTCGCCGTAGAATGGCGTCTGATTCATCACCACAGCGCCACTATCGCCCTTGCTGAGTTCGGCGACTTCCTTGCCGTCCTTTACCAGCGCCGCGACTAAGCCCTCGGCGCTTTCGGTCTCGTAGCCGAGGAATTCGGTAGCGGCCAGTTTGTCGTGCAGCGACAGCCAAATAGTTTCTTGGGCGGCGTCGCCGGAACCGACCCAAGAGGCGCGCGCCTTGTCTCGCTGCCGTTTTTGAGCGTCGGCAAAAGCTGCCGTATCGACGCCAATGCCGCGCACGCGGAGCGCTTCTTGCGTGAGATCAAGCGGAAAACCATAAGTGTCATAGAGCGTGAATGCCGTCTCACCGTCGAACATGTCGCCTTTTTTGAGCGCCTTGCTCGCCTCATCCAGGAGCGCAAGGCCACGTTCCAGCGTGCGGCGAAAGCGGGTTTCTTCCAGCTTCAGTGTCTCGGTGATCAACGCATCCGCGCGATGCAGTTCCGGATAGGCGTGGCCCATTTCCCGGACCAGCACCGGCACGAGCTTCCACATCAGCGGTTCTTTGGCGCCCAGCAGCTCGGCGTGGCGCATGGCGCGGCGCATGATGCGCCTCAGCACGTAGCTGCGGCCGTCATTCGAGGGCAGCACGCCATCGGCGATCAGGAACGCCGAGGCGCGCAAATGGTCTGCAATCACGCGGTGCGACGCCTTGCGCTCGCCGTCGGGATCGACCCCGGTCAGATCGGCGACTGCCTCTATCAACGCACCGAACAGATCGATTTTGTAATTGTCGTGGGTGCCCTGCAGCACCGCGGCCATGCGTTCAAGCCCCATGCCGGTGTCGATCGAGGGCCTCGGAAGTTCAATCCGACGGCCACCCGCAAGCTGGTCGTACTGCATAAAGACAAGATTCCAGATCTCGACAAAGCGGTCGCCCTCGGGTTGACCGGAGCCCGGCGGTCCGCCGGGAATGTGCTCGCCGTGATCGTAAAAAATCTCCGCGCAGGGACCGCATGGGCCCGTGTCGCCCATGGTCCAGAAATTGTCGGGACCGGCGATGCGAACGATCTTCCGGTCGGGCAGCCCGGCGATCTTTTTCCAGAGATTGAAAGCCTCGTCGTCATCGATATAGACCGTGACCATCAGCCGCTCGGCCGGCACGCCGAACTCCTTGGTCACCAGCCGCCAGGCCAGTTCGATGGCGCGCTCCTTGAAATAGTCGCCGAACGAGAAGTTGCCGAGCATCTCGAAGAAGGTGTGGTGGCGGGCGGTATAGCCGACATTGTCGAGATCGTTGTGCTTGCCGCCGGCGCGGACGCATTTCTGCGACGAGGCCGCGCGCACATAGGGGCGCTTCTCGAGGCCGGTGAAGGAGTTCTTGAACTGCACCATGCCGGCATTGGTGAACATCAATGTCGGGTCGTTGCGCGGCACGAGCGGCGACGACGGCACCACTTGGTGCCCCTCGCGCTCAAAAAAGCCGAGAAATCTCGACCTGATCTCGTTGACGCCGCTCATTGCCGCCACTCTCTAGCGGGACCGTGCTTTCGTGTCCAGAAAGGCGCAATTGCGGTGCGCCGGCAAAGCATATATGCGCTCTCTCTTCGCCTTGCTCCCCACCGAGACGTGACGATGAACGACCAAGCAAGCCCCGGCCTGAGCACGTTCGAGGAGCGGCTCAAGGCCCGCCGGTTCGTCATGACCGCGGAAATCGCCCCGCCGGTGTCGGCCGACGCGCAGGAGTTGCGCAGCAAGGCGGCACCGCTGAAGGGGCTCGCCGACGCGGTCAACGTCACCGACGGCGCCGGCGCCCGCGCCCATATGGCGGCGCTGGCGGCAGCCTCCATCCTCATCGGCATGGAGATCGAGCCGATCCTGCAAATCACCTGCCGCGACAAGAACCGCATCGCGCTGCAGAGCGAGATGATGGGCGCCGCCGCGCTTGGCATCCGCAACCTCCTCCTCCTCACCGGCGACGATCCAAAGGCCGGCGACCAGCCCGACACCAAGCCAGTGTTCGATATCAATTCGTCGACGCTGATCGAGACCGCGCGCCGGCTGCGCGACGAGGGCACGCTGCCGACCGGGCGAAAAGTTTCCGGCCACGCCGCGTTCTTCATTGGCGCCGCCGACATGCCGATCGACCCGCCGGCCGGCTGGCAGCCGAATGCGCTCCTCGGCAAGATCAAATCCGGCGCGCAATTCGCCCAGACCCAGTTCTGCATGGATGGCGCGATCGTGCGCCGCTATGTCGGCGCGCTGGAAGCGGCCGGCATCACCAAACAGCTGGCCATCCTCATCGGCGTCAATCCGCTGCGCTCGGCGAAATCGGCGCAATGGATGAAAAGCCACCTGTTCGGCACCATCATCGCCGATGCGCTGATCGCGCGGATGGAAAAGGCCGCCGATCCGGCGCGCGAGGGCATAAATATCTGCGCCGAACTGATCGAAGACTATTCGACCATTCCGGGCGTCGCCGGCGTCCACATCATGGCGCCGGGTAACGATGCGGCGATTCCGGAAGTGATCGCCGCGGTGCGAGCGCGCGTTAAGTAGCCCGGATGAGCGAAGCGATATCCGGGATCGGCGTCATAATCGGCACAATCATTCCCGCATGTCGCTTCGCTCATGCGGGCTACGGCTATTTGACCGCCTCCTCCGTGGTGCGAATATCCACTTCCGACTTCAGCGTGCGATGCACCGGGCATTTGTCGGCGATTTCGAGTAACCGCGTGCGCTGTTCCGCTGTCAAATCGCCTTCAAAGGTGATGGCGCGCTCGATGCGGTCGATCTTGCCTTCTTTGGTTTCGCACTCGGCGCAATCTTTGGCGTAGATTTTTTCGTGGCGCAGGCGGACTTGCGTGCGCTTTAGCGGAATTTGCTTGAGATCGGCATAGAGCCGCACCGTCATCGCGGTGCAGGCGCCGAGCGCGGCGAGCAGGAGATCGTAAGGCCCCGGGCCGCTGTCGAGGCCGCCATCCTTGACCGGCTCGTCGGCCAACAGGCGATGTTTGCCGAGGATGACCTCCTGTTGAAACTTGCCGCGCCGCGTTTCCCACACCGCGACGACGCCGGGCGGCGTGTCTTGCGTCAGCTCCGCATCGACCGCCATGTCGAGATAGCGATCGGCCCAGGCCGCGATGACGCGCGCCACATAGTGCGCGTCACTGACGCGGCTGATGAGGTGATCGGCGCCGGTAAGAGAAATAAAACTCTTGGGATGCTTCGCCGCGAGAAAGATCTGGCTGGCATTGTCGATGCTGACCGTGTCGTCGGTCGGCGAATGAAACATCAGCAGTGCCTTGTGCAGGTCGGCGATCAGGGGTTTGAGATTCTGCTGCGCGATATCGTCGAGCAAGCTGCGGCGGATGCGAAACGGCCGGCCGGCTAAGGTCACCTCGACCTCGTCCTTATTGTCCAGCTCGGCAACGCGTTCACCGAACAGCCCGACCACATGCGCCGGATCAAACGGCGCCGCGATCGTCACCACGGCGCGCGCCTCGGCGATGCGGTGCGCGGCGGCCAGCACCGCGGCGCCGCCAAGGCTATGGCCGATCAGGATCGCCGGCGCCATGAAGGTTTGCCGCAAGTGATCGGCGGCGGCGACCAGATCGTCGACATTCGACGAGAACGTGGTGTTGGCGAACTCGCCTTCGCTGGCGCCGAGCCCGGTGAAATCGAACCGCAGCACCGCGATGCCGTGCAGCTTCAACCCTTCCGCAATATGCCGCGCCGCCCGATTGCTCTTGCCGCAGGTGAAGCAATGCGCGAACAGCGCCACCGCGCGGATCGGGCCGTCGGGCCGGTCGAGCAGCGCCGCGAGCGTGTGACCCTGAGCGTTGCGGAAGTCGAATTTTTCGGCGGGCATGGGCGGCTCCTGTGGTCTTACTAAGATAGGCCGTTTCCCGGATACGGCGTAGCGCCGTGAGCGAAAAGAAGAAGGGCCGCCCTTGCGAGCAGCCCTTCCATTGTCAGGCCGCGGCCCGGTTGCGCGAGGCTGATGTCTTGCCTCACGCGCATGAGCCGGTGACGGATTTAAGTCACCTGGCAGGACCCTCGGCTGAGGCGAAGATCCAGTTCATGAATGCCGGCGACCACGGCGATTAGACAATGAGACACTGGATCACCTCCTTTCGGTTGTTAGCGATGGCCGCAATATAGGGCTTGCGCCGAGATTCGGAAGATGCATTCGGCCGGCGCCGGCTAAGCCTGCAATCAATCAAGGAGCCGGCACGAAGGTAGATTGTCTACCTCCCCAACTCCCGCATCGCCCCGTCCAGCCCCTCGATCGTCAGCGGATACATCCGCCCGCCGAGAAGTTGCCGCATCAGGCGGATCGAGGCGGTGGTTTCCCATTCGCGCTCGGCGATGGGATTGAGCCAGACGCAGGACGGATAGGTCGCAATCACACGCTGCATCCAGACCTGGCCGGATTCCTCGTTGAAGTGCTCGACGGAGCCGCCCGGCGCGACGATCTCGTAAGGCGACATCGCGGCGTCGCCGACGAAGATCACCTTGTAGTCGTGCGGATAGGTGTGCAGCACGTCCCAGGTCGGCGTGGTCTCGGTCCAGCGCCGCGCGTTCTGCTTCCACACTTTCTCGTACAGGCAATTGTGGAAGTACAGGTGCACCATGTGCTTGAACTCGGTGCGCGCCGCCGAGAACAATTCTTCCGTCGCCTTGACGTGCCAATCCATCGAGCCGCCGATATCGAAGAACAGCAGCACCTTGATGGTGTTGTGCCGCTCCGGCCGCATCAGGATGTCGAGATAGCCCTTGTGCGCGGTGCCCTTGATGGTGCCGTCGAGATCGAGCTCTTCGGGCGCGCCGGTGCGGGCGAATTTGCGCAAGCGACGCAGCGCGATCTTGATGTTGCGGGTGCCGAGCTCGACGTCGCCGTCGAGGTCGCGGAACTCGCGCTTGTCCCACACCTTTACGGCGCGGAAATTGCGGTTGGTGTCCTGGCCGATGCGCACGCCTTCGGGATTGTAGCCGTAAGCGCCGAACGGAGAGGTGCCTGCCGTGCCGATCCATTTCTTGCCGCCTTGGTGACGGCCCTTCTGCTCGGCGAGGCGTTGACGCAAAGTTTCGAGCAGCTTTTCCAGGCCGCCCAGCGCCTCGATCTGTTTCTTCTCTTCTTCGGTGAGATATTTCTCGGTGAGTTTTTTCAGCCACTCGATGGGGATTTCCGCGGTCAGCGCGTCCTCGACCAGGTCGAGGCCTTTGAAGACGTGACCGAACACGCGGTCGAATTTGTCGAGATTGCGCTCGTCCTTCACCAAAGCGGCGCGCGACAGATAGTAGAACGACTCGACCCGGCGGTCGGCCAAGTCCTTCTCCATCGCCTCGATCAGCGTGAGATATTCGCGCAGCGTCACCGGCAGGCCGGCGGCTTTCAGCTCATGGAAGAAGGTCGCGAACATTGCGGAAATCCGCTCGTGGCTTGCGCGAAATCATCCTGTGCGAAGATACGGGAATCGTCGAGCCAATATCGTCGGCTGACAAGAACACCAAGCTTGGCAGTGGGTCAGTTCGATTGTGGCGTTTCAACGTGTACGCCTCCGCGCATGCGTTCAAATTCATCCGGCATCCAGAAGTCGCCCCGAGATCGTCTAGACCAAGGCGTTACGCGAAGGACGGTGATATTTTTCCCCTGAAACAGCTGTTTAGTCTGCGCGGCCCTTGATGGCGCTTCCTGCGCCATGGCCGATTGCAATGAGCAGAGAATGAAGAACACTGCTGTGCCTCGCATGACACGCGCCCAATCTGGGAGCCTTCCGTTGCTCCGTAGCTTCCCACGCTTCGATCATTTCGACCACGTCCGTCATTTCCCCAAAGCCGGTCGGTGACGCCAGCAGCCGTGGCTGGGATAACTGACCCACTACCCCAAGCTTACTAGCCCATCCCATCGGCTTAAAATAGGCAATCCATTGATATTCCGCGGTTTCCAGACCACAAGATTATCAAAAGATATATCTTGCGTTATAGTACCGAATGATCTATCTAAAGATATATCTTTCAAAACGGAGAACTGAGTATGCATAGACATTGCGAACCACACGAAGGCCGCTGGGCCGCAGGCCGGCATCATCGCCGCGGCCGCCATGGCGGTTTTGGATTCGGCGGCCGCCACGGCGGCGGCATGAACCCGGACGATATGCGCGCCGGGCGGATGCTGGCGCAGGGCGACTTGCGGCTGATCGCGCTTGCCCTCATCGCCGAAGAGCCGCGTCACGGCTACGAGATCATCAAGCTGGTCGAGGAGAAGACCTCGGACTGGTACTCGCCGAGCCCGGGCATCGTTTATCCGACGCTGACCTACCTGGAAGAAGCCGGCTACGTCACTGCGTCGACCGAAGGCGCCAAGAAGCTCTACGCCATCACGCCGGAAGGCCGCGTCTATCTCGAGGCCAACCGCGACGTGGTCGACGCCGTGCTCGACCGGCTGAGCGCGCTCGGCGAGCGCATCAACCGCTGGCGCCGCAGCGAACGCGGCGAGCGCGGCAACCGCCGCACGCTGCCTCCCCTCGTCGAGGCCACGCTCGATCATTTGCGCGAGACGGTCGGCAAGCGGCTCGAAGGCGATGCCGACGACGAATCGCGTTTGGTCGAAATCCTCGCCCGCGCCGCAGCAGAGCTGCAGCGCCGCTAACCTACGTGCCCGGCGCCGCCTCGGGCGTATGAATGTGCTCGGGGCGGATGCCGAGGCCGAGCAGGCGCGCCGGGATGCGCTGCAGCACCGGAAAAATTTTCAGCAGCTTGAAAATGGGTGCCGGCTTCGGCCGCTCATTGGCCTTGAGCATGCGGCTGACGACCTCTTTCTGCGCCGTCAGCTGCAGCCATTGGGTGAAGCGCACCGCGAGCGTGCGGCGCTGCTGGATGGCGTTGAGATCGGCATCGCTCACCTGCCCGGCCCGCAGCGGCCCGGCGAGCCGGTTGGCGGCGGCGACAGCGTCCTGGACCGCGACGTTCACGCCGACGCCGCCGATCGGCGACATCGCATGCGCGGAATCGCCGATGCAGATCAATCCCGGCCGCCACCATTTGCGCAGGCGATCGACCGTCACGGTGAGGAGCTTGATGTCGTCAAAACTTTTCAGCTCGCCGACCCTGTCGGCGAGGAACGGCGACATCCAGGCCACGTCGCGACGAAAGGCGTCGATCCCCCTCGCCTTCACCTGCTCGATCCCGCCCTTGGGAATGACGAAGGCGCACTGCCAGTAATCGCCGCGGTCGAGCATGACCATCATCTTGCCGGCTTCGATGTGGCCAAAAGTTTCGCTGTCGTCGGTCGCCTTGCGCGAAAGACGAAACCACAGCACGTCCATCGGCGCGCCGTAATCGTCGCTGACGAAGCCGGCTTTGTCGCGCACGGTCGAATGCCGGCCGTCGCAGCCGACGGTGAGCGCGGCGCGGATCGACAGCGTGCCGTCCAGCGCCTTGGCACGCAGCCCGACGACGCGGCCGCCCTCTTCGATCAGGTCGGTGGCTTCGGTATTCATGTGCAAGTGGAAGCTTGGGTAACGCTTGCCGTGCTCGGCCAAAAAATTGAGAAAGTCCCATTGCGGCATCAGCGCCACGAACTTGCAGTGCGTCGGCAGATGCGTGAAGTCGGCCATCGGCACGCGCTCCTCGCCGACCTGGGCGCTGATCCGTTCGATCTTCTGGTGCGGCACTTTGAGGAACTGATCGAGCAGGCCGAGCTCGTACATCAGTTCGAGCGTCGAGGGATGCACGGTGTCGCCACGAAAATCGCGAAAAAAGTCCGGATATTTTTCCAGCACCACGACGTCGACACCGGCGCGCGCCAGCAGAAAGCCGAGCATCATCCCAGCCGGTCCGCCGCCGGCGATGCAGCATGTGGTGGTGATCGATGAATCCGCCATGGCGAATATGTTTACACGCTGATGCCTTGCAGCAAAGGGCCGGAAGGTTCAATCTGACCGCGGCCGTTTGATATAAACGCGTGCCGCCGTCACCCAGTTTCATATTGGTTGCGCGACACGGCACCGGAGGCAGGAATGTTTTCCAAGATCAATCACGTCGCCATCGTTAGCGAAAACTATGCGAAGTCGGCGCTGTTCTATCAGGCGGTGTTCGGCATGCGCACCTCGGACAAGACGCAGGTGAGCCGCGCACAGACGGTCGGCGACGGCTATGTCGGGCTCAACATCAATCCGCGGCGCGCCGGGCGTTCGGCCGGCCTCGATCATTTCGGCATCGAGGTCGAGGACGCCGAAACCGCGTTCGAGCGCATGCGCAAGAAATACCCGACGGTGAAATGGCTGCAACGGCCCTCCAACCGGCCGTTCGCCGGCATCTCGACCCACGACCCAGACGGCAACATGTTCGACATTTCGCAAAAGTCCATGACCAACCGCACCTCGGTCTATCGCGACCAGGAGGGCAACGGCGAGGTCAATGCCCGCCATATCGATCACGTGGCACTGCGCACCATGCGGCCGGACGCAATGGCCGAGTTTTATCGCGACGTGTTCGAGCTCGCCCCCTCGAACAAGGGCATCGGCGACCGCAATCATTATCTGACCGACGGGCACATGACGCTGGTCATCATGCCCTGGGACATCACCGACTACGACGGCACCGGCATCATCACCGCCGGCATGGACCACATCGGCTTCAAGGTCGAAAGCGTCGACAAGCTCAAGGAAGACCTCGAGCGCATCGCAGCCAACAACCCGCTCTTGGCGCCGTCCCCGGTCGGCACCGGCGCCGAGGGCAAGAAATTGCTCGAATTGTTTCGTCGCTCCTGCCCGCTCGGCCAGCACCATTTGGCCGATTGCGACGGGGTTTTGATCGATGTAGCCGCGGATTAAGGTTTGGCGGCAGATTAATACGAGCTCTTTGGCGCCCCTCACATTTCTGCCGCAAGGCGGGTGCTACAAGGTTGCAGTGCTCCGCCACCCAAAGACCATGCGTCTTCTCATCCTCCTGGCCGTTCTGATCTCGTTTGCGCCCGACGACGTGGCGTTCGCCCAGCTTTCCGGCACCGGCGACTATCACATCGTCTGGGAGGTCAAGAACCGCTTCCGGCTATTCCGCCGCGAGGCCGATTTCCTGCGCCAGGTCGCGGCCAGCCGCGGCGACGGCGTGCTCGCCGCCGAGCAGCGGCTGGAGCGCGACACCGCTGGCTTGGGCTGGGCCAAGGACGTGGTCGGCAATCTCTGCGTCGACAAATTCGGCGACCTGATGCAGACCTGCGACCGCGACGGCGAAAAAGAGAATTATCTCAGCCCCCGCGATCACCGCATCGGCGTCGTCCTGTCCGGCGACGCGCCGCCGGGCGCGGTCTGTTCCTGGACCTTCGATTTCGGCCAGGGACAATTGCGCCAGAACGAGACGCCGTGCGAAGGCGAAATCATCCTGCGCGTGCCCTATGGACGCATCACGGTCGCCACCGTCGATATCCCGCTCGGCGACGGCACCGCGCAGCGCGTGGTCAGCGAGATCGCCGTGCGCGACGTGCTGATCGCGGGCTTGGGCGATTCCATCGCCGCGGGCGAAGGCAATCCCGACAAGGCGGTGGAGCTCGACGGCACGTTTTGCTTCAAGCGCTTCCTACGCGGCTCTTCCGGCGGCCAGTATTTCCGGCCGGGCCGCGCCGGCTATGGCGATGATCGTTCTTGTGAGAATGGGCCGTCGACGCCGGTCGCGACCAAAGATTGGGCACGTCACGGCGCGCGCTGGATGAGCCCGGGCTGTCACCGCTCGCTTTACAGCTATCAGCTGCGCACCGCGCTGGCGCTGGCCGTCGAGCAGCCGCACCTCGCGGTGACCTTCCTGCCGTTGGCCTGCACCGGAGCGAGCATCGGCGCCGGCATGTTCGGCAGCCAGGCCGCCGACGATTGTCCCTGGGTGCTCGGCGTCGAAAATTGCTCGGGGTCCTCGCCGGCGCAATTCGGCATTCTCAAAGATCTGCTAGCGGCGGCGCGCAAGCAAAATCCGCTGCGTTCGCTCGATATGGTCTTGCTCACGGTCGGCGCCAACGACGTGAATTTTGCCGGCCTCGTCGCCAATGTCATCGTTGACGGCACCACCGAGCGGGTGTTGCTGCGCCAGGGCGGCTCCATCGCCAGCGCGCAAGATACGCAAAAGCTGCTCGACGGCGACTTGCCTGACTCATTCGCGCAATTGCGCACCGCGCTCAAGCCGCTGGTCGGCGGCAATCTGGCGCGTGTCGTGTTCGTCTCTTATGGCAATCCGGCGATGCAGGCGGTGAACCAGCCTTGCCCCGGCGGACGCGACGGCCTCGACGTCCATCCGGGCTTTGGTGCCGACGCCGAGCGGCTGCGCGCCGCGGCCGCCTTCGTCGACACCAAGTTCTTGCCGAAGATCAAAATGCTGGCGACCTGCGATGGCGACAAGATTTGCCGCGATCCGTTGACCGACCGCATGACCTTTACCGACGCGCATCAGACAGCCTTCGCCCAGCACGGCATGTGCGTGCACGCGCCAAGCGATCCGGATTTCGACCGCGCCTGCTTTTCGACGGCAGGCAATAGTTTTGAAGCCGACCTCGCCAAGGCAGCCGACGAGCCGATGGCCTGCGGTCGGCCGGCCAGCGACTACCGGCCCTATGCGTCGCGGGCGCGCTGGATCAGGACCGCCAACGACAGCTATTTCACCGCCATGACCTATCCGGAAGGCATGCCGGCGATGTTGAAGCCGAGCGACATCCACGACGCAATCTGGGGCGTGCTCAGCGCCGTCTATGGCGGCGCCGTGCATCCGACCGCCGAAGGCTATGCGGCGATGGCGGACGCGGCGCTGCCCGCCGCCCGCGGCGTGCTGGGCCTTGCGGCGCCGGCCGCCATCCGCACCGAGCCGTTGCCGCCGCCGACCGCGCCTGCAGCGCCGAACTCGCCGGCGCTGAATGCACCGGCACCGTCGCGGACGCCGTAACGACGCCGATCAGCGCGGCGTCGGCACGACGCCGAGCTTTTTCTGCAGGCTCGACGACGACGTGGTGTACTGAAACACCAGCCGCTTGCCCGGATAGATGTAGTGGTAAGCCTTTTGCGCCATCAACGCGCCTTCATGGAATCCGGACAGGATCAGCTTGATCTTGCCGGGATACCAGTTGATGTCGCCGATGGCGAAAATGCCCGGCATGCTGGTTTCAAATGCTTCGCTGTCGACCGGAATGTATTCGTTGTTCTTCAGCTCGAAGCCCAGTCGGCAACCGTCCGGCAGGTCGCTATTCCGGTCGCTATCGGTTGCTAAGCGGACTTCAGGCGGATGGCCGAAAGCGACGCTCTTGACCCAGCAGTGACATTGTCCGGCGTTTTATGTTGCAGCGCGAAGCGAGTCTCAGCTCTATCAAAACATTTGCTTGAGCCGGTACGATGCGGTCTCCTCGGCAGCTAGAGGGGTGGCCCGCTAACGGTGCACTTCCGTTTTCCCTCCCGGACGCCGGCGACGGCACCGCGGTTCGTCTGTCAGCCCCCGGGGCCGTCCTTCATGATGTAGCCCATCAGGTCGCCCACGTTGTGCTCCAAATTTCGGATGATGTCCTTGACGACGTCTCCGATCGAGATCACGCCCACGACCTCGCCCGCGTCCAGCACTGGTAGATGGCGAAAGCCGCGCGCAGCCATCATTGCCATGCAGCCTTCCAGTTGGTCGTCCGGCTTGACCGTCACCGGGTCGCCCGTCATCACTTGGCCCACCGGAGTCTGCTTCGCATCGAGCCCGGGCAGCAGCACTTTTATGGCGCAGTCACCCTGGGTCACGATACCGACCAGTACGTCGTCGTCGATGACCAGCACCGACCGGACCCGGTTGTCGCGCATCTGGCGCAAGGCTTCGACGACCATGTCGCCGGAACGAACATGGATCAGGGCGCCACTCTTCTGGGCCAGAGCGTCTTTGACTGTGTTCATCGAGTTCCTCTCGTGGGGCCCTGTCCTGGCCCGCCTCAGTGGTACGCATTGAAGGTTAGAGCCAGCTCGTTCAGCATCGACCATAATCTAGCTCACTACGCGGCTATTAATCGAGGGGCTGGGCTCGTTCGCGTCGCTTCTCTTCTTTTGCTGACCCGGAGCGAATCGTCAGCTGCACTTTTCCCCGGCCTACCCGCGCCGACGAGGTGATCGAGTAGTGAACTTTTTTGCTGCGGCTGCTCAGGTCCGGTTATGACCCACAATCGACATGGGCCAGTCCATTTTGCTGTGATGCACAACGCTGCGCTCGCCCAACGATATGCTAGGGTGTGGTCGTCGGCCTGAAGGACGAAGCCTATGAAACGACGCGGTTTCATCAGTTTTGCTGGCGGCGCGGCAGTCTGGCCGTTCGCGGCACGCGCGCAGCAGCCGAAGGTGCCGGTGATCGGAATCCTCAGCTCTTTCGGCCAGACGCAGTCCGCGCAGACGATCGCCGCAATCCTGCGCGGTCTGAGTGAAAACGGCTTCGTCGAGGGCCAAAGCCTAACGGTCGAGTATAGGTTTGCAGACGGTCAATACGATCGCCTGCCGGGGTTGGCAGCAGAATTGGTCCGCCGCCCAGTCGATTTGATCATAACGGCCGCGCCGCCTGCGGCGGTCGCCGCGAAAGCTGCGACCACGACAATACCCATCGTTTTCGTGATGGGCTCCGATCCAGTCGCAGCTGGTGTCGTTGCGAGCTTGAGTCGGCCAGGCGGAAACGCTACCGGTATGATGCTTATCAGCAATACACTCACCCTGAAGCGGCTGGGGGTATTGTTCGAACTCGTTCCAAGCGCAACTACAATCGCCCTGCTGGTGAATCCGTTCATTCAGGATTCGCCTCCCGAAATTGAAGCGATGCAGGCGTTTACGCAGCAGCGTGGACTGCAACTCGAGATTCTCAACGCCGCCACGCTGAGTGAGATTGATGCCGCGTTCAGCTCGCTAGCGAAAAAACGCCCGCACGCGCTCGTCGTCGCCGGCGATGCGCTCTATTTGAGTCGGCCCAAGGAACTGGCCGCTCAAGTGGCACGGCTTGCGCTTCCCGCGATCTATCCGTACCGCGAGTTCCCGGCATCTGGTGGACTGATCAGTTACGGAACGAACAGGCCCATCGCCTATCAACAGGCCGGCGCCTATGCGAGCCGGGTTCTCAAAGGCGCCAAGACTACCGATCTTCCCGTCATGGAGCCGGTCACGTTCGAGCTGGTGATCAACCTCAAGACCGCCAAGGCGCTCGGCCTCGCCATCCCGCCCACGCTCCTCGCGCTCGCCGACGAAGTCATCGACTGACAACTCTGTTTGCTGCAGTGCATATGTCGGTTCCTGGCCCATCGCGTCATTTCGCGGCAACGCCGCAAACGGTCGCTGACGAGCCCACAGCCGACATCGCGCTACCGTCAGGAAGCCGGATCTATCAGCGCGGCGTCGGCACCACGCCGAGCTTCTTCTGCAGGCTCGACGACGACGTGGTGTACTGAAACACCAGCCGCTTGCCCGGATAGATGTAGTGGTAAGCCTTTTGCGCCATCAACGCGCCTTCATGGAATCCGGACAGGATCAGCTTGATCTTGCCGGGATACCAGTTGATGTCGCCGATGGCGAAAATGCCCGGCATGCTGGTTTCAAAGGCTTCGGTATCTACCGGGATGTATTCGTTGTTCTTCAGCTCGAATCCCCAATCGGAGACCGGGCCGAGCTTCATGGTCAGTCCGAAGAACGGCAGCATCACGTCGCAATCGACGTTCGCCATGGTGCCGTCGTTCTTCTTGACGATGGCTTTTTCGATTCTGCCGTCGGCGCCGACGAGCGACGTCACCTGGCCGAGCACCAGGTCGATTTTGCCTGCGTCGACCAGCGCCATCATCTTGTTGACGGAGTCGGGCGCGGCGCGGAATTCGGCGCGGCGGTGACACAGCGTCAGCTTGCTCGCCAGCGGCGCCAGATTGAGAGTCCAATCGAGCGCGCTATCGCCGCCGCCGACCACCAAGATGCGCTTGTCGCGAAAGTTCTCCATCTTGCGCACCGCGTAGTGCACGGTGTTGCCTTCATACGGCTCGATGCCGGGAATCGGCGGCCGCTTCGGCTGGAACGAACCGCCGCCGGCCGCGATGACGACGACCTTGCTCTCGAACACTTTGCCCTGGTCGGTCGTCACGCGAAACAACGGGTCGCCGATCTTCTCGACCTTCTCGACCATCTCGCTCAAATGGAACTGCGCGTGGAAGTTCTTGATCTGCAACAAGAGCGCGTCGACCAGACCTTGCGCGCTGGTATAGGGGACGCCGGGAATGTCGTAGATCGGCTTCTCCGGATAAAGCTCCGCGCATTGGCCGCCGATCTTGTCGAGAATGTCGATGAGGTGGCACTTCATGTCGAGCAGGCCGAGCTCGAAGACGGCGAAGAGGCCGACCGGCCCCGCGCCGATAATGACAACGTCGGTTTTGATAGGTTCGCTCATGTCGTATGCGTGCTCGTCTTCAATGGCTGTGTTTGCTGATGCGGGGAGTGTCTAGCGTGCGAACGGCGGCAGGGAAAGAGGATGGAAATGTCGTTGTTGCGGAGCTTTGCCGGATTTCGTTCTAGCCGGACGCGGATTTGTGCCAACTATGCATTTTGTGAAAGCTTAGGCTTGCCGCTCTGGCGTTCGCACGGTCAGCCCGTCGAGTTCATCGCTCACCTTGATCTGGCACGATAGCCGCGAGCTCGGCTGCACCTCGTAGGCGAAATCGAGCATGTCCTCTTCCATGGGCGACGGCTCGCCGACTTTCTCCCGCCACGCGTCGTCGATATAGACGTGGCAGGTCGAACAGGCGCAGGCGCCGCCGCATTCCGCTTCGATGCCGGGGACGCCGTTCTTGATCGCCGTCTCCATGACGGTCGAGCCGACCTCGCCTTCGACGGTGCGCGCCGTGCCGGCGGTATCGATAAAAGTGATTTTGACCATGGCGGAATGACGAACCGAAGGCGGGAAGCAGAACAACGGCACGGAAAAAGAACGGCCGGGCCGCCCCTATCTATGGGTTTGCGCCGACCGGCGCCAGTGCGGACGAATGAGTGGCGCCAGACTTCGTCCAAATCAAGCCTTGGTCGAGGTCAATGGCCGCGCAAGACATTACCCAGGCGGGCGGCAATCGCCGCGCTCGCCTCCACCGTCGCGCTTTTAAGCTCCTCGACCGCCTCGTCCAGCGCCGCAGCGCCGGATTTGCCGTTGGCAACGCGTTCCAAGTGCTCGGCGGCGCGTGCCACCCGCCAGGCGCCGATCCCGCGGGCCGAGCCGGTCAGCGTGTGGGCAGCGGCGGCGGCCAGCGCCGGCTCGGCGCCGGCGATGCGCTCGAGCATGATCACCGTCTGGCGGACGAAGATTTCCAGCACTTCCCGTTCCAGCCGGCGGTCACCCAGCGTCATGCGGCCGAGGTGATCGTCGTCGATGACGGCGTGCTGCCGGTCCGAACCGGCGGCGCTCAAAGCGCTGGATGCGGTCATGGCGGTCATAACGGCCTCCCCGTCGGCCCGATCTTTTCTCATTGCGCGCGATTCTGCACGCGAAACCACGAAAACCGGGTGAATCCGGGCGCTCGTTTCACGGCGCTGGTAAGCAATGTCTTACCCGGCCGCGCGCTGCGGGCATCGGGCCATGGTCCTCGAGCTCAACCAAGGGCTCGGATTTGGGTGAATTGTCCCCCTATTGGCCGCAAGCCTGCCCCAATGTTGGCACCAGAATGCCAAGTCCGGTCGGCGCGGGCCGCAAACTGCGGGCATGGTGATTAAAGCGTTAACGATGATTAAAGGGACGTTACCGCTCCCCGTTTTATTCGATCCGCCAGACCGATAGGATAGGCAATGGCACTATGACTTGAGGGCTGGGGAGCCCCAGGGGTGCCCGATGAGGATCGAAAAGATCACGCGCTCGTGGCGCGGCCCGGGTTTTTTGGGCCGTCCTAGTCCAGCGTAACACGCGAGGCGACGACCGATGGCTAATTACCCGAAAAAGTTGATGGATCCGACGGAAGCCGCCCTCTCCGCGATCCAGGAAGCCCTCAACGTCAGGGACGACGAGGAGCGCCAAGCAGCTCCGCCGGAGGAGAGCCAGATTCCGCCGGCGGCTTCGGCCGACGCCATCCCGCAGAGTGAACCGGCAATGCCCGCCTTCGACGAGGCCATCGATCTCGACGACATCGACACCCGCGACCACCGCACCGCCGAGCCGCAGCCGTTTCGCGCCGCCAATGACGATCAGCAGTCGATCGGCCGCATCCTGCGCGCGCTGCAAGACCGTCCGGCCAAAACCTCGTATTTCGTCGCCGCCATGTTCTCCGCCGCCTGGGTTGTCGGCTGTCTGGCCTTGTCGTGGGCCTATCTCGCCGACTTCAACGCAGCTCTCGGCCCCGGCCATTCGCCGGCCGCCGCCATGATCGGCCTTGGCGCCGCGGCGCTGTTGCCCATCATCTTCTTCTTCGGCATCGCGCATATGGCCTGGCGCTCGCAGGAATTGCGCCTGATCACGCAGTCGATGGCGCAGGTCGCCTTGCGGCTCGCCGAGCCCGAGAGCGTGGCGCGGGATTCCATCGTCACCGTCGGCCAGGCGATCCGCCGCGAGGTCGCGGCCATGGGCGACGGCGTCGAGCGGGCGCTGGCGCGCGCCGGCGAGCTCGAAACTTTGGTGCAGAACGAAGTCGCAGCCCTCGAGCGCACCTATAGCGACAACGAAGTCCGCATCCGCGGCCTGCTGCAAGACCTTGCCAACCAGCGCGACACGCTGGTCGGGCAGGCCGAGCAGGTGCGCTCGGCCATCAACAATGTCCACATCGACCTGACGCAGGATCTCTCCACCATCAGCGATCTGGTCGGCCAACAGGTCAACGAGGCGGCGCAGCGCATCACCCATTCGCTCGCCGAGAAAGGCGAGCACATCACCTTGGCGTTGGGTCAGGTCGGCGACGGCATGATCCAGCAGCTCAGCGTGCGCGGCAACGATCTCCTGGTGCGGCTGGAAAACGCCAGCGAGGAGACCTCGCGCGCGATTTCGACGGCGAGCGACCAGCTCACCTCGAACTTGAATTTCAAGACCGACCACGTCGGCGAGGATTTCGCCGAGATCGTGACCGGTCTCGAGGATTTGATGACGTCGCGGCTCGATCAGGTCGCCGAAAGCTTCTCCGAGAAATCGCTGGCCATCGTCGACCTGATGATCGGCCGCTCGCAAGAGGTCGCCGATCTCGTTGCCGGACGTGCGCAAGAGCTCAGCGACGCCATCATCGATACGTCGAGCCAGCTGGCCGAGACGATTGCGACTCGTGCCGACGAGGTCAATTCGACGCTCAAGGCGTCAGGCGAGTCGCTCATTCTCGATCTGAGCCTGCGCGGCGGCGACGTCGCCAAAAAACTCGAAGAGACCGGCGAGCGCATCACCGAGACGCTGACCTCGCGCAGCGCCACCGTGACCGACACGCTGCGCGACAGCGTCGAGCAATTCGTCGACACCGTTGCGACGCGTGGCGACGCCATGAAGGACATGCTGTCGACGCGGCTTGCCGCGTTCGAGGAAGTGTTCGGCCATTCCGGCGCCGAGCTCGGCGAGAAGATCTCGCGCGACTCCGCCACACTGGGCAACCTCATCACCCGGCACCTCGCCGAGTTCGACCGCACCGTGAAGACCTACGGCTCCGAGCTCGTCGAACGGCTCGGCGCCCGCACCCAGGACGTCTCCGAATCGATGCGCGGTTACGTCGAGAGTTTTGACGATCGCGTCACCACCAAAGCCAACGAGGTCACCACCGCGCTCGACCAGCGGCTGGTGCGCTTCCAGGAAGCGCTCGACGGCCGCACCCAGACGCTGACCGATGCGCTGTCCGGCAGGGTCATGGACATCGCCAAAACCCTTGCCGAAGGCGGCAAGGAGGTGGTCACCGCGCTCGACCGGCGCATTACCGACGTCACCACGCTGATCGATACGCGCGCGGCCAACCTGTCCGACGCAGTCGGCACCCGCATTGCCAATATCGACAAGACGCTCGGTTCCCGCGCCGTCGAGGTCGCCAATACGCTCGACGGCCGCATCGGCCAGCTCGAGCATTTGCTGATCGGCCGCGCCGAAGCGGTCACCCAACAGCTGGAAGTGCGCAGCCGCGCCGCCGGCGATCTGCTGAGCACCCGCGTCAAGGAATTGTCCGAAGCGATCAAGGTCAACACCGGCAACGCCGAGCGGGCTCTGGTCCAACTTTCAACCAATACCACCGACGCGCTCGGCAAGAGCACGGCAGCAAGTCTCACCGCGGTGGAAAGCTTGAACCGCAGCGCCGTCACCCTGAGCGACACCATCGGCAAGAGCGCGGCGGCGGCCAACGAAACGCTCGGCAAGAGCACGGTGACGGCAAGCGACGCCATCACCAAGAGCACCGCGGCGGTCAGCGCGGCCATCATCAGCAGCACGACTACGGCCAGCGACGAGCTGACCCGGAAAGCCGCGGCGGTCAGCGCGGCCATCAGCAGCAGCACGACCACGGCCAGCGAAGAGCTCACCAAGAAGGCCGCGGCGGCCAGCGATACGCTCAGCAAGAGCGCCGCTGCGGCGGGCGACGCGCTCAGCAGAAACGCCAATGCGGCCAGCGATGCACTCAGCAGAAGCGCCGCGGCGGCCAGTACCGCGATCGCCAAGAGCACTACGTCAGCCGACGAAGCCATCGGCCGGACCGCAGCGACCGCGAGCGAGACGATCAGCAAGACGACGGCCGCCGCGACAGACCTCCTGTCGCAGAGCGCCGCCACCGCGACCGATCTCGTGTCGCGGAGTGCCGCCGCGACGACCGAGTCGATCGGCCGCAGCGCCAGCGAAGCCGAGCGCCTCCTGGTCGGAACCAGCACCGTGGTTTCGCGCGAGATCATCGGCAAGGCCGACGAGTTCAACAGCGCGGCCGCGCAGCGGCTTGGCGAAATGACCCATCTGCTCGACGAGAAGTCGAACGGGCTGATCGCGGCGCTGACCGGAAAGGGCCAGGAATTCGCCGGCGAAGTCAGCCGCGTCACCGACCATGCGGTGAAGTCGATCGAGGCCAAGAGCTTCGTCTTCACCCAGACGATGATGGACAACAGCGAGGAGATCGCCCGCCTCATCAACGAAGCGAGCCAGAACGCCACCGCGGCGATGACGCGCACGCTTGGTCAGTTGCAGGAAGGCGCCGAAGGCGTCACCGAAGGCGCCAAGACCTCGATTGCGCGCACGCTGGCCGATCTGCACAGCGCCACCCGCGCCGCGGTCGAAGAATCCAAGCAGACGGCAGCGGCGACGGTGGCCGACATGCTGGAAACCCACGGCATGTTGCGCTCCGATTCCACCGCGCTCTTCGAGCGCCTGCGCGAAGCCAATATCCTGCTGCAGGAAGTCTTGAGCGGCGCGCACGAGAACATGAACTCGATCGAGCACACCATGGCGTCGCGGGTGTCCGAATTCGTCTCCGCCATGAACGATCTGAGCAACAAGAGCGGCGCCACGACCTCCAAAGTCGAACAGCACCTCGGCACCTTCAACACCGTCACGGCCAAGGTGCTGCGCGATCTCAGCGAGCTGTCGACCCAGTTCGCGACCCAAGGGCGCTCGCTTGCCGAAGCGGTCCAGCTTCTGGACATGAGCAACCGCCGCTCCGAGGAGACGGTCGGCAGCCGCCAGGCCACCATCGAGACGCTGGTCACGACGCTGGATGCGCGGTCCGACGATTTCGAGCAACGGCTGCAACGGTTCTCCGGCCTGCTCGACGAATCGCTCGACGCCGCGACGACGCGTACCCGCGAGATCGCCAGCCTCATCGCCGAGACCAGCAACGACAGCGTACGCACGATCGAGCAGCAATACGACCTGGTGCGCAGCCAGGCCGAAGAAGAGCGCAAGCGCACCAGCGAGACGCTGAACGCGGTTTACGAAGAGGCGTCCACCGAGGCGCAGGCCCTGTTCAATCAGTCCGCCGAGCGCTTCACCACCATCATGCAGGGCATGAAGCAGATGGCCGCGGAAATGCAGCAGGAGCTCGAGACCACGCGCACCGAGTTGCGCCGCGGCGTCCTCGAACTGCCGCAGGAGACCGCCGAGAGCACGGCGCAAATGCGCCGCGTCATCGTCGATCAGATCGAAGCTTTGGCTGAGCTCAATCGCATCGTCGCCCGCCACGGCCGCGCCCTCGACGCCGCCGAACCGGTGCGGCGCGAGGCGGAGGCCGCCTATGCCACGGGCGGCGGCCGCGCCCAAGTGCGGCCGATCCGCCCTGACATCAACGCGCCGCCGCAGCAACAGCCGGCGGGCCTGCGCGACATCACCGGCGCACCGGCGCGCCGGCCGGACCGGGCTGAACGGCCCGAGCGGGCTGAGCGGCCCGAGCCGCGCCCGCAAAACCCGGCGCCGGGCAACAACGGCCGCAACAACAACGGCGGCTGGCTGTCCGACCTGCTGACGCGCGCATCCCGCGACGACGAAGCGCCGGCTTCGAGCCCTCAGCCGGCACGCGAGCCGGCGCGGGGCGAAGAGCGCACGACCCGCGATGCGGTGGATTCGCTCGACACGCTCTCGGTCGATATCGCACGCATGATCGACCACGAAGCGGCCGCCGAATTGTGGGAGCGCTACCGGCGCGGCGAACGCGGCATCTTCTCGCGCCGCCTCTACACGCTGCAGGGCCAGAAGGCGTTCGACGAAATCCGCAACAAATATCGTTCGGATCCCGAGTTCCGGCAGACCGTGGAGCATTACATCCACGAGTTCGAACGCCTGCTTGACGACGCTTCGCGTGGCGATCGCGGGCCCGCCACGGTGCGCAACTACCTGACGTCGGACACCGGCAAGGTCTACACCATGCTGGCGCACGCCGCCGGGCGGTTCGACCAGTAACGGGGCAGCCTGCACACAGCTGTGCGCAGGTCGCCCTACCACGCCGGAATTTCGCCGCCGCCCTTGCTCGTGACGCAATCGCGGCGTTACCGTGGGCTCATGGACGCGACCGTATCCTTGCCCACCGCGGCCGACGTCGATGACGCGGCCCGCCGGCTTGCCGGTGTGGCTTTGCACACCCCGCTTTTGACCTCGACTGCGCTCGACGCCATGACCGGCGGGCGAGTTTTTCTCAAAGCCGAGACCCTGCAACGCACCGGCTCGTTCAAGTTCCGCGGCGCCTATAACAAGCTCGCGGCGATCCCGCCGGAACAGCGCGCGGGCGGCGTGGTGGCGTTCTCGTCGGGCAATCACGCTCAGGGCGTCGCCGCGGCGGCGCGGCTTCTCGGCATGCCTTGCGTGATCGTCATGCCGCACGACGCGCCGCGGGCAAAACGCGAGCGCACGGCGGCGCTCGGCGCCGAGGTCGTGCTCTACGATCGCGCGCGCGACGACCGCGAAGCCATCGCCGCGGACCTTGCGGCGCGCCGCGGCGCGGTTCTGGTGCCGCCTTACGACGACGCTTTGATCATCGCCGGCCAGGGCACCGCCGGCCGCGAGATCGTCGAAGATTTGGGCGCACTCGGCCTCGTCCCCGATGTCGTCGTGGTCACCGCCTCCGGCGGCGGGCTGACCGCGGGAATTGCGCTGGCGGTCAAGGCGCGCGTGCCGGCGGCCGCGGTCTACACCGCCGAGCCGCAAGATTTCGACGACCATGCGCGCTCGTTCCGCAGCGGCCAGCGCGAAGAGAATGCCGCTTTGACCGGCACCATTTGCGACGCGCTGATGGCGCGCACGCCCGGCAAGCTGACATTCGCGATCAATCGCGCGCTGGTCGACGCCGGCGTCGTGGCCAGCGATCAGGAAGTCGCCGCCGCCGTTGCGTTTGCCTTCGCCGAATTGAAGCTCGTGGTCGAGCCGGGCGGCGCGGTCGCGCTCGCAGCGCTGATGACCGGCAAGATCGACGTGCGCAACAAAGTCGCCGTCGCCGTTCTGTCCGGCGGTAACGTGGACCCCGACCTGTTCTCCCGGCTGGTCGCCTAGCCTTCAATTCTCAGACGCGCGGAAGCCGGAGCCGATTCTGCGCAAATCAGAATCGGACCCCTGCTTGTTGTTTGAGCAAGTCTACGCGCCCGAGCCCGGTATGAAGCAACGGATCTGGGTCACGCCAGCGTTGTCTTGATACGGCCACACCACGGCCGGCCCGAACTTGTTGGGCTCGGTCACCACCGCCGCATCGGGCACGACGACCCACTGGCCGTTGATCCGCACCCGATAGCTTGCGCCTTGCGTGTCCCAATCGACGTCCTCGACGCTGACGCCGTCGGCAAACGAGCAGCACAGGCCCTTGCCGCTGGCGAGCCTGTCGAACCAGGCTTTCAGCGGCGAATTGGCGTAGCGGCCGTCGTCATGCGCGGCCAGGTTTTTCGGAACGAACACAAGCACGCACAACGCTACCGCAGTCAGAAACCGACCAGTAAGTGTGTGCATCGTGGCCTCCAAAAGATCATTTTGAGCGGACCACTAACGAAAAGGTTCCCGCAGACCTCGAGAGAGCAAGCACACGCAGCGTCGTTGTTGATCCGCCTCACCTCGTTTTAGGAAAGCAACTTCCGTGCCGGTCACCGAATCATCATATTGAGGACGTGATTTGGTTAATAAAAAGTTAACGATGCCGACGCAACGCGATTTTTGAAGGCGCGCCGGGCTAGCTGAACAGCGCGATCAGCTCTTCGGCGCTCAAATCGCGCACCGCGGCGAGCGGATCGCTGCCCGGCGGGCGCGGAATTGCCCGCGCCGGCGGCGGCGGCACGGCGCGCGCCGGTTCCGCTGGCGGCTCCGCCGGCACCGGAGCATCCGCGGTGACCGCGGTTGCCGTTTCGACGGGCGGAATTGGAGCCGCGCCCGGCTCGAACAGGTCGGCGGGATCTTCTTGCGGGGCCGGCACGGGCTCGGTCGAAAAATTCTGCGCCGGTGCTTCGCTTGGCGGTTCCTCGCTCGATATTGGCGCGCTTTCGGTCTCGTCGCTCACTGGCGCTAGATCGGGAAGATTTCCGTTCGAAAAATAGTCGTCGGCAAATGCCTGGTTCAAGACCGCTTCGCTCAGCGACACGTCGGTCGATGCCGGTTGCGGCGGCGCGGCTTGGTCGTCCGGGTTCACGATTTCCGTCGCTGTCTGCTCCACCTCGGCAGCGGGCAACAAAACATCGTCGCTTGGCGCAATCTCGGCTGCCGGCGTCGGCGCGCCCTGCCCGCTTTCCGGCTCCGGTGCCGCTTCGACCGGCTCGCTTGGCGCCTCGCCAAGGGTCGGCAACGACGCCGCGAGTTCCGCGACGGCTGCCGCGAAAGTCTCGCCGTCGTTTGTCGCCAGCTCGAAAAACCCGGCGCCGGAGGTGGCGTCGACATTTGCTCCGGCGGGCTGGTGCGTGCCACGCACAGCGCTCGAGAGCGCCATCATCTCACGCACGCGACCCGCGAGCGCGCCCACCAGCTCGGCCGCCTCGCGGATGCCCGCCGCCGTCGATTCCGAGCGCATGTTGGCTTCCGAAATTTCGCGAATGGCGGCATCGAGCCCGTCGCACAGCGTCGCTTCGACCGGGCGTTCGTGCAGCATGAAGGCGATGTCCAAAAGGCGCTCGATCGCGGCGGAGATGTCGGAGGCCGGCGTCGCACTGGCGGCGAGCGCAGCTTCAATACGATCGATGGCCGCGGCGATCTCCATGAGATCGCCGGCAGCGTCGGCGCGCGGCGGACCGTCGCCGCGCAGGGCCGCCTCGATGCGCGCGATGGCGCCCACGATCGCGGCCGTGTCGGCGTGCCGGTTGCGGTCGGCGAATTCGCTCAGGAAGCGGCGGCCGCGTTCCGTTGCCATGAGCGCGGCATGGACGGCATCGTAGCCTGCCTCGTCGGGCAGTTCGGCCAATATCTGCGCCAAAGGGTCGTTGGGCATGGTTCTACCAAGCGGGACCGACTCAACAGCACAACCGCAAACGGCGCAATCGGGCGGTCAAGGAACGCCTTTGAGATACCCACAGGGTCGGCTGAGGCGCGTGCGGCTCAGTCGATGCGGGCACCGGCGATTTTCACGATCAAGGCCCATTTCTGCATCTGATCGGCCAGGAAGCCTTTGAAATCCTCCGGCGTGCCGATCTTGGCAATGGCGGAGAATTTGGCCAGGTTTTGCTGCGCGGCTTGCGACTTCAGGCCGTCGTTCACCGCCGCATTGAGCTGATCGACGATCGGCCGCGGCGTGCCGGCGGGGGCGACGACCCCGGTCCAGGCGTCGATGACGAAATCCGGATAGCCGCTTTCAACCAGCGTCGGCACGTCGGGCAGCGCCGGCCAGCGCTCGCCGCGCGCGATGGCGAGCGCCCGCACCTTGCCGGCGGCGATCAACGGATAAAGCGTCACCAGCCCGTCGATGGTGAACTGGGTCTGGCCGCCGAGCAGATCGTTCACCGATTGCGCCGAGCCGGTATAGGGCACGTAGACCACGTCGATCTTGGCTTCGGTCTTGAACAAGGTCGAGAGCAGATGCGGCGGCGTGCCGAGCCCGGCGCCATAATTGATCTTGCCGGGATTGGCCTTGGCATAAGCGACGAATTCGCCGATCGATTTTGCCGGCATGTCGTTATTGACGACGAAAACGTGCGGCAACAGCGCCACCGTCGCGATCGGAACAAAGGCTTTGCGAGGATCCACGCCGAGGCTCGAATAAAGCGCCGGCGCCACCGCAAGCGAACCCGAGGAGCCGAACATCAGGGTGTAGCCATCGGGGGTCGCGGCGGCGGCGTCCTTGGTGCCGATGGTCGAGCCGCCGCCCGGGCGATTCTCGACCACCACCTGGCCGACGCGGGTACTTAATTCCTGCGCCGTCATCCGCGCCATGGTGTCGATCGGGCCACCCGGCGGAAACGGCACGATCAGTTTGATCGGCCGGTCGGGATATTTTTGTTGCGCGGCGGCGCGGCCGACTACCGGCAATCCGATCGTGGCGCCCGCAAGAGCTGAAAGAACGCTGCGCCTCGTCGCCATGACAATCCTCCAAGACGTTCCCAAGCCGTTTTTATGTGCCGCCGCCGCGGCGAAACTTACACCAACCGGCCGCAGGCCCTTAGCCCCAAAGCGCCGCACCCGCCGGATAAGCCAGGCTGCCGTCGTAACGCAGGCCGTCGGCGCGATCCTTGGCGAGGAGCAGCGGGCCGTCGAGATCGACGACCCGCGCCCGCTGCGCGACCAGCATGGCCGGCGCCATCGCCAGCGAGGTTGCCACCATGCAGCCGACCATGACGGCAAAACCGCGCTGCTCCGCTGCGGCGGCGAGCGCCAAAGCCTCGGTTAGGCCGCCGGTCTTGTCGAGCTTGATGTTGACGGCGTCGTATTTGCCGGCGAGCGCGTCGAGCGAGGCGCGATCATGCACGCTCTCGTCGGCGCAGACCGGAATCGCGCGTTTGATGCGCGCGAGCGCCGCGTCTTTTCCTTCGGGCAGTGGCTGCTCGATCAACGTCACGCCGGCATCGGCACAGGCGGCAAGATTTTGCGCAAGATTGTCGGTGGTCCAGCCCTCGTTGGCATCGACGATGAGCTCGGCCCGCGGCGCGGCGCGCCGCACCGCCGCTATCCGCTTACCGTCGTCGGCGCCTGAGCCGAGCTTGACCTTGAGTAAGGGGCGGTCTGACGCCCGCTCGGCCGCTTCGGCCATGGCCGCGGGTGCGGCAAGCGAGATCGTATAGGCCGTAATCCGTGGCGCAGGCGCCACAAGGCCGGCCAATTCATGCACCGGGCGCGCGGCGGCCTTGGCGTTAACGTCCCAGTAAGCACAATCGAGTGCATTACGGGCAGCGCCTGCGGGCATCGCGCTTTGCAGGTCGGCGCGGGTCAGCCCGCGTCTTAGCGCCGGACGCAAAACTTCGATCGCCGCAACCACACCGTCCGGGGTTTCGCCGTAGCGTGCGTAGGGGACGGATTCACCGCGGCCGCGGTGGGTCCCATCGCTCAATTCCGCCACCACCACGACCGCTTCGGTCTTGGTGCCGCGGCTGATGGTGAAGGCGCCGGCCAAGGGCCAGCGCTCGATCCGGACGGAGAGCTCCATGCAGGGAGCGAGTATGACCGCAGCCGGGCACGCCGCTCAAGGGACTTCAGCGTCGCTGGTCGCGACGTTCAACGGCAAAGGCGTGGGCCTTGTCGCAACCGGCGCCTGGATTGCCGAGCGCGCCGCGGAGCTTGAGACAATCGTCGACGACGCCGCCGGCCGCTACCAGACGGCGCGCAGCATCGACATCGACCTCGCCAGGCTCGATCGGCTCGACACGTTCGGCGCCTGGCTCATCGAGCGCCTCAACCGCGCTTTTACGGCGCGCGGCGCCGCGACCCGCATCATCGGCCTCTCCGACAGCGACCGCGGCCTGATGGACGAGGTGCGGCTGGTGAACAAAACCGCCGGCCAAAATACCGCCGCGGCGAACCACATCCTCGTCGCGCTCGATGCCATCGGCCGCGCGGTGGCCGAGATCGGCGCATCGCTGTTGCTGCTAGCACATCTTCTCGGCGCACTGACCATGACGGTGCTCGGCACTATCGCGCATCCGGCGCGGCTGCGGCTCACGTCGCTGGTGCATCATCTCGAAAAGGTCGGCTGGCGCGCGGTGCCGATCGTGGCGCTGAGCACCTTCCTGATCGGCGCCATCATCGCCCAACAGGGCATCTTTCATTTCCGCACTTTTGGCGCCGAAGTCTATGTCGTCGACATGGTCGGCATTCTGGTGCTGCGTGAAGTCGGCGTGCTCATCGTCTGCGTGATGGTCGCCGGCCGATCCGGCAGCGCCTACACCGCCGAGCTCGGCTCGATGAAAATGCGCGAGGAGATCGACGCGCTGCGCACCATGGGTTTTGACCCGGTCGAGGTGCTGGTGCTGCCGCGCATCGTCGCGCTCGTGATCGCGGTGCCGCTGTTGACTTTCATCGGCTCGATGGCGGCGCTCTACGGCGCCGGCCTGGTGTGCTGGCTCTACGGCGGCATGACGCCGGATATTTTTCTCGCCCGGTTGCGCGAGGCGATTTGGCTGCCGACGTTTGCCGTCGGCATGATCAAGGCGCCGTTCATGGCGCTGGTGATCGGGCTCGTCGCCTGCGTCGAAGGCTTTGAGGTCGACGGTAGCGCCGCGTCGCTCGGCCTGAAGACCACCTCGTCGGTGGTGAAATCGATCTTCCTCGTCATCGTGCTCGACGGCTTCTTCGCCATGTTCTTTGCCGCGATCGGGATGTGAGCATGGCCGGCAACACCGCCGTGATCAGCGTGCGCGATCTCAGCGTCGGCTTCGGCGAAACGCCGGTGCTCGACCGCGCGTCGCTCGACGTGTTCGAAGGCGAGATCCTCGGCTTCGTCGGCGGCTCGGGCGCCGGCAAGTCGGTGTTGATGCGCACCATCATTGGGCTCTTGCCCAAGCGCAACGGCAGCATCGAAGTGTTCGGCACCGATCTCGCCGCCGTCAATGACGACGAGCGGCGCGCGATCGAGCGGCGCTGGGGCGTGCTGTTCCAGCAGGGCGCGCTGTTTTCCTCGCTCACGGCGCTGCAGAACGTGCAGTTTCCGATCCGCGAATATCTCAAGCTCTCGCCGCGCCTGATCGAGGAGATCGCGCTGGCGAAGCTGGAAATGGTCGGGCTCAACGCCGATGTGCGCGGCAAATATCCTTCAGAGCTGTCCGGCGGCATGGTCAAGCGCGTGGCGCTGGCACGCGCGCTGGCGCTCGATCCCGACATTGTTTTCTTGGACGAGCCGACCTCGGGCCTCGATCCGATCGGCGCCGCCGAGTTCGACGAACTGATCCGCACCTTGCAGCGCACCCTGGGCTTGAGCGTCTTCATGGTGACCCACGATCTCGACAGCCTGCACACGGTCTGCGACCGCATCGCGGTGCTGTCCGAAGGCCGCATCATCGCTACCGGCACGATCGCAACGATGCTCGCATCCGAACATCCCTGGCTGAAATCGTACTTCCGCGGCAAACGCGGCCGGCTCGTACACCATTAAAAAAAGCGCAGAGGGTTCCATGGAGACCAAGGCCAACTACATCGCGACCGGCGCGTTCACGCTTGCGGTCATCGTCGGCGCTTTCGGCTTCATCTTCTGGTTCCAGAACACCGGCCGCAGTACCGCGCAAGCAACGTACCGCGTCGTGTTCGACGGCTCGGTGTCGGGGCTGCGCACCGGCGCTGCGGTGCTGTTCAACGGCATCCGTGTCGGCGAGGTCGCAGATCTCGCGCTTGACGCCGCCGACCCGCACAAGGTCGTGGCGGTGATCGCGCTCGGCCGCGCCGTGCCGGTGCGTGCCGACACCAAAGTGGGCCTGCAGTTCCAAGGCCTCACCGGACTTGCCGAAGTATCGCTCGCCGGCGGCTCGGTCGACGCGGCGCCGCTCAGCGCCGACGCCGGCAATCCGCCGACACTTTACGCCGATGCCAGCGCGACCACCGACGTGACGCAGCAGGCGCGCGACGTGCTCACCCGCATCGACGGCATGGTCGCCGCGAACGAAAGCGCGCTGCATCTGTCGCTGCGCAATATCGAGACCGTGACCTCGACCTTGGCCGACAACTCGGCGCGCCTCGACAAGGTGATGGAGGGCCTGCAAAACCTCGCCGGCGGCACCGACGGCAACGGCCAGATCGGCCGCGCCGCCGACTCGATCCGGCGTCTTGCCGACGATCTCGACAAGAACACCAACGAGATCTCAGCCGGGCTGTCGCAATTTTCCAATTCCGGACTCAAGGAGTTTCAAGCCTTTGCCACCGACGGCCGCCGCACCTTGGCGGAGCTGAACAAGGCGATCAAAAATATCGATCAGCATCCGAGCCGGCTGATCTTTGGGCATTAGCCGCGCGAGTTATGCCGCAATCTCGGCGTCGTCGTCGAACGGCACGACGCCCGAATCCGGCAACGGCCGCGACGCGCCTTCGTGGTCGGCCCAATGGATGATCTCGAAGCGGCCGTCCTCGTGCTCGACCAGCGCGGTGCAGCTTTCCACCCAGTCGCCGCAATTCATGTAGCGGATGCCGAAATCGTCGTGCATCACCGCGTGATGGATATGACCGCAGATCACGCCGTCGACTTTGTGGCGATGCGCTTCAGCGGACAGCGTCTGCTCGAAGGCGCCGATGTAGTTGACCGCGTTCTTGACCTTGTGCTTGGCCCATTGCGACAGCGACCAATAGCGAAAGCCCAGCCGGCGGCGCACGGCGTTGAAATAGCGGTTGACCAGGATGGCGAAGTCGTAAGCGGTATCGCCCAAGAGCGCCAGCCAGCGCGCGTGCTTGACTACCATGTCGAACACGTCGCCGTGCACGACAAGGTATCGACGGCCGTCGGCGGCTTCGTGGATCGCGGTCTCGATCACTTCGATGCCGCCGAAATGGGTGCCGTAATAATCGCGTAAAAATTCGTCGTGGTTGCCGGGCACGTAGATGACGCGCGCGCCCTTGCGCGCCTTGCGCAGCAGCTTCTGCACCACGTCGTTGTGATGCTGCGGCCAGTACCAGCCGGATTTCAATTGCCAGCCATCGACGATGTCGCCGACCAGATAAATGGTGTCGGCGTCGTGATAGCGGAGAAAGTCGAGAAGCCGGTCGGCCTGGCAGCCGCGCGCGCCGAGATGAACGTCGGAGATGAAGAGCGTACGGAACCCAGTTGCGCCGTGCTCAACCGTCACGAATCATCGTCTCGCGTCTGTTCGATCTGCCGCACTGTTTAAGTTTTTTGCATTGCAGGACGATGACACCAGACGACAGCAAAAGTTAACACATGCTTGTCCGCGCATCTGGAACGTGGATTCACAGCGCTGTCACGGCAGTGAGCTAAAAGTCGGTGCAATGACAGCGCCAATTCTCGCCCTTGCGACCTTCTGCATCATCGCCACCGGCGTCCATATCGCAAGCATCGCGATAACGATTCTCCGCCTGCGGCGGAACTCGCTCGGCGCGATGCCGTTCCAGCCAACATTACCCCCGGTCAGTCTGGTGCGCCCGCTGTGCGGACTCGACAATTACGCCGCCGAAACTCTGCGTTCGACATTCGATCTCGATTATCCGCACTACGAAATCCTGTTCTGCGTCGCCGCCGCACACGATCCCGTTGTGCCGCTGGTCGAGACCTTGATCGCCGAGCACGAAGGTGCGAATGCGAGGCTCTTGATCGGCGACGACCGCGTGAGCGGCAATCCAAAACTCAACAATGTGGTCAAGGGCTGGCGCGCGGCGACCCATGATTGGATCGTACTCGCCGACAGCAACGTGCTGATGCCGCGCGACTACATACGGCAATTGTTCGCCAGCTGGCGCGAGGACACCGGGCTTGTCGCATCGCCACCGGTCGGTTGCCACCCGCAAGGCGTCTGGGCCGAGCTCGAATGCGCGTTTCTCAACACCTACCAGGCGCGCTGGCAGTATGTCATCGACAGTTTCGGCCGCGGTTTCGCGCAAGGCAAAACCATGTTGTGGCGGCGCGCCGATCTCGAACGTGCCGGCGGCATCGCGGCGCTCGGCAAGGAAGTCGCCGAAGACGCCGCCGCAACCAAGATTGTCCGCGACGCCGGCCTCAAAGTGCGGCTGGTCGATCGGCCGTTCGTGCAGCCGCTGGGCTGGCGCGGCGCCGCGGAAGTTTGGAATCGTCAGGTGCGCTGGGCGCGGCTGCGACGAGCGAGTTTTTTGCCCTACTTCCTGCCGGAAGCGCTTGCCGGCAGTGTGCTGCCGATGATCACGGCAGCCATCGTGGCGAGCGCGGCCGGGCTATCGCCGGCGCTGGGCGCGGGCGCGCTCGGCACGCTCTGGTATGGCAGCGAAATGGTGCTCGCCGCGACGGCCGAATGGCACCTGCCGTTTCTCTATCCCTTTTACGGGTTGATGCGCGATTGCCTTCTGCCCGTGCTCTTCTTCAAGGCGCTCGGCGGCAACGATTTTGTCTGGCGCGGCAACGAAATGCAGGTGGAGCGCATGCGCCCGCGTCGCATGATGGCCCGCGTCCGGCCGCGCTTGCAGGAGGTCGCCGCGGGCAGCCGGAAGCGGCTGCGCTCGATCCGCGCCAGGGTGTCGTAATACCGCCGGCCGGACATTTCACGACTTCGTCATGAAGTTGTTCTTTACAAATAAAACAACTCTATAGATGATCGCCGACCAGGGCGACGCTGCAGCGGACTCCACCATAGCTTGAGCTTGCACGCCCGATTTTCGGCTGCGTGGAGTACCGCGAGCAAACGCGGAGACTGACGATGGCCAAGCTCGACAGCGAATTCGAAAAGCTGCTTCACGAAGCGCCGATAGCGGCGGATGCGGACACCGTGACAGTCATCGGCGCGTTGACGCGCACTGCGGACGCGGCGCGCTTTAACCTGACGTTGGCCGATGGACGCACGGTCACGCTCGACGTGGATGCCGTGAAGTCGGCCAAGGCGATCGCCGGCGCGATCGGCCAATCGCTGGTGCAGGTCACGCTCGACGCCAAGCGCGTTCCCGAGACTCTGACGGCGGCGTTCTTCAAGGCAAGAGCGGATCTCCCGCAGCACACGGGCTGGCTCGACGCCGGCGGAGGTGGTGGCGGTGGGCTGCCTACCGGTTCCCACCCGCAGATCGAGGCCATCGATCCGAGGGTCGAGCTGTCGCCGTTCGTCGCCGCGGCACCGCACCACGCTCATCCTTCTACCATTGCGGCGCTGGCGGCGTTCGGCGGTCCCCGTACTTACCTTACCAGTCCTTACTATTGGGCGTACGACCATCATGTCGTCATGAAGGCCCATACCGATCAGCCTTAGTAACGATGACGGTCCTGATCGTCTCGAGTCTTGCGGATCCGCACGCTCAGGCGGTGATGGCGGCACTGGCTGAGCGCGGAACACGGGTCGAGTTGCTCGACCTTGCCGAATATCCCGGCAAGCTCGCGCTCACGATGGCGTTCACGGGTGGCGAGCGCCGGTTTCAGCTGCGCCGGCCGGGTCAAGGCCAGCTCGATCTGACCGACGTGCGCGCGGTGTGGTGGCGGCGGCCCGCCGCATTCGGCCTGCCCGATACGCTGCGCGACCCGGCGCACCGGCGGTTGGCGCTTTCAGAATCCCACACCGCATTCCACGGCCTGTTCGAGGCGATGGATGCACTGTGGATCAATCCGCCGGCGCGCAATTCCTCGGCCGCTCATAAGCCGTATCAGCTGGCGCTGGCGCAGCGCTTGGGCCTGGAGATTCCACAGACAGTGATGACGAGCGATCCCGAAGAGGCGCGCGAATTCTGGCGCGTGTGCGACGGCAACGTGATCTACAAACAATTCATCGCGCTGCCGGAGGCATGGTGGGAAACCCGCAGGCTGCGCCAGGCCGAGACCAAGATTGCGGACGCGGCGATCCGGCTAGCGCCAGTGATCTTCCAGCGGCATGTCGCGGCCGTCGCCGACCTTCGGGTAACGATCATCGGTGACGAAATATTCGCCGCCGCGGTCGACCTGAGCGACCTTTCATATGACGTGGACGTGCGGCTCAATCTCAACGCCAGGCTCGTCGCCCACGACCTGCCGGAGGACGTCGCCGCGATGCTGCGCACGCTGATGCAGCACCTCGGCCTCCTCTACGGCGCGATCGACCTGCGGCTGACCGAAGACGGGCGCTACGTGTTCCTCGAAATCAACCCGGCGGGGCAGTTCCTGTACGTCGAGCAGCAGACCGGGCAGCCGATCACGGCCGCCCTCGCCGCCCGCCTCGCCGCGGCCTGAAACGGCGCAGACCGCGCGTTACCGGCAAACAACCTAAGACGATGCGGTCGCTTCCTGCGCTGCTTGGTCGGCGAGCGCTTGGATCACGTCGGGTTCGGCGGAAAAATCCGCCGCGATCCAGGCCTGTTCGGCGGAGCGCAAGGCAACGCCCATTTCCGGTCCCTTCGGCACGCCGCGATTTATAAAATCCGCCGCCTTGAGCGGAAAGCGCGGCGCGGTCCAGCGCTGCGGCAAGGTCGCGAGTTCGTGCCAGGCGCGGTCGGCCGCGCCCGCATCCGAGCGCGACCACGCGACCAGAACGCGATCGGTGAACGACACCGGTCCGAGTTGATAGAGCAACACGCGCGCGGCATGCGCGCCGGCCGCGGGCCGCACACGCCACCAATATTCCAGCGCCATCAGCCGCTCGAATTCGGCGTTGGACAGCCGCAGCCGCTGCGACAGCCGCTCGGCGTCTTCCATCACGGCGACGCCGAGCGCGCCGAGGCGCCGCGTCGCATCAGCCTCGACACCGGTCGCCGCTTCGACCTTCACCACGTTTTCGAAGCTCGCCAGCAGCGGTACGCCGCCGAGCACGGTGCCGAGGATGCCGGCTTCGGCCATCACCGCAAGCGTCGGCGTGGCGTGGGGCGCCAGCAGAAGCTTCAGCATTTCCGTCCGCACCCGCTCGCGCGACAAAGTATCGAGGCCAGAGCGCGCGGCGATGCAGGCATGCAATCCGGCGGCGTCGGGCGCGCCTTTGCCGTAGCAAGCGTGAAAGCGGAAGAACCGCAAGATTCGCAGGTAGTCTTCGGCGATGCGCGCGCTCGGATCGCCGATGAAGCGCACCCGATGCGCGGCGATGTCGGCAAGCCCGCCGACATAGTCGTAAATCTCGCCATCGGCCGACACCGACAGTGCGTTGATGGTAAAATCGCGGCGCTCGGCGTCCGCTTTCCAGTCGCGGCCGAACGCCACCTTGGCCTTGCGGCCGAAGGTTTCGACGTCCTGGCGCAACGTCGTCACCTCGAACGGCCGACCATCGATAATGGCCGTCACCGTGCCATGCTCGATGCCGGTCGGTTTCGCCTTGAACCCCGCCGCTGCGACGCGCCGTTCCACCTCTTGCGGCACCGCCGTGGTCGCCACGTCGATCTCGCCGACCGGCAATCCCATCAGCGCGTTGCGCACTGCGCCGCCGACGACACGGGCTTCCTCGCCGTCGCAAGCGAGCAGCGCGAGCAGCCGGGCGATCTCGGCGTCCTTGAGCCAGGCTACGTTGTTCAGTGGCGCGCCGTCGGTCATCGCGTCGTTCCCGGCACGAACTTGCCGTCGTCGACGTGGGCCGGCACATAGGTCGAGCCCGGCGGCGCGCCGGAGAACTGCGCCAGCAAGAGAAAACTGCCGATCATGAGGAGAAGAGAGACGATGACCAGGCCGGCGACGCGCCGCAGCGTCCACGACACCGGATCGAGCACGCCGGCGCGCGTCGCGATCAAAAACGCGGCGTAGATCACGAACGGGATGAGGAACAGCCCGATCTCGGTAAGAATTGGCCTGATCATGCGCCGTAAATCCGGTCGTACAGATTCCGCAGGATACCCGCGGTGATGCCCCAAATGTAGCGCTCGCCGAAAGGAATCGCGTAATAGTCCCGCGGAATTCCTTTCCAGTCGCGGGTTTTGCGCTGGTGGTTGTCCGGCGTCATCAGGAATGCGAGCGGCACTTCGAACGTCTCTTTCACCTCCCACGGATTGAGCGTGAGCGAAAAATCCGGCTTGACCCGCGCCACCGTCGGCAGAATGCGAAAGCCGGAGAACGTCAGATAGAGATCGAGATAGCCGATCGGCTCGATCAGTATAGGTGCAAGCCCGATCTCCTCTTTCGCTTCGCGCATCGCGGCCGCGACCGGGCTTTCGTCGCTCGGATCGATCTTGCCGCCGGGAAATGCGACCTGCCCGGCATGGCTGGCAAGGTCCGCGGTGCGTAACGTCAACAGCACCGTGGGCTCGTCGCGATCGACAATCGGAATCAGCACCGCGGCGGGCTTGGTGGCGCTGACGCCGGCGCGTTCCCACATTGCCGGATCGAGATCGAGATCGCCGCGGCGGACGCCTTCCGCGGCCGGATCGGTCAAGGCCCGCGGCACGTCGAGAGTGAGACGCGCGCGCGCACGCTCGAAAAAATCCGCCGCCGCCGGACGCGCCGATGATGCCGCTTGGTCGTTCACGCAAAATCCCTCACCTGGTCGGCCGGCGCCATGGCGAAGAACGCGCCCATTGACGTGACGCCGAACATCGCCTTGCCGTCGACCTCGCGCTCCTCGCCGATCTCGACGAGATCGAAGAACAGCGTGCGCGTCACCTTCGCCCAAAGATCGCGGCGCACATGCAGATACGGTTTTAGCCCGCCGGTGCCGGCTTCCGGCTCGAAGCGCAGCACGTGCTGCGGTCCGCACTTAACCCAATCGTCGACATTGGTGCGGAACTGCAGCACGCGGCCTTCGGCGCCATCCTCGATATTGAGCTCGACGGCGAGGAACGGCGCATCGTCGACCGTGATGCCGCACTTCTCCACCGGCGTAACCAGGAAATAACTGTCGCCCTCGCGTTTGAGCACGGAAGCGAACAATTTTACCAATGCCGGCCGGCCGATCGGCGTCTTCATGTAGAACCAGGTGCCGTCGGCGGCGATGCGCATGTCGAGATCGCCGCAGAACGGCGGGTTCCAGCGCTCGACCGGCGGCGGCCCCTTGGTGCCGGCGCGCGCTAGCGCGCCTGTGATCGCCTCGAGGCCGGATTGCCCTTCCTTCGCCATGGTTTGCCTGGAACCTATTATCCGGACATGGGTCCGGGGGCGAGATTATTCGAGGTATTGCGATCGCCAAGCTGCATCCGGCCGCCGCCTTCCAAGTTGTGATCCCTGTGGATGAAGAATCAGCGCAAGCTCTGCGTTGGCGTGGGCTGGCGTGTATATTGCATGATGTGTGCCCAATAGCAGTGCAATGTTGGCTGCCCTGGATTCGTGCATAAGGCGCGGATTTCCTCCGGTACAAGAATACGGCCCAAAGACAAGGAGTTAGCCATGCCCGTTGCTGGCGGAGATGGTCTCGAAAAGCTCGAAGACATGATCGTGCGGACCGCCGAATCGACCGCGGCGCATGTCACCGCGGCCAAGGCCGCGATCGGCATGGTCATCTTCGGCCAGGACAAGGTCATCGAGCAGGCGCTGGTCACCATCCTGTCCGGCGGCCACGCACTGCTGCTTGGCGTGCCCGGCCTCGCCAAAACCAAGCTCGTCGAAACCTTAGGCATCGTCCTTGGCCTCGACGCGCGGCGCATCCAGTTCACGCCCGACTTGATGCCGTCGGACATTCTCGGCACCGAAGTGCTGGAGGAAAGCCAGACCGGCAAGCGCAGCTTCCGCTTCCTGCCCGGTCCGGTGTTCGCGCAGCTCCTGATGGCCGACGAGATCAACCGCGCCAGCCCGCGCACGCAATCGGCGCTCCTGCAGGCGATGCAGGAGCAGCACGTCACCATCGCCGGCACGCGGCACGATCTGCCAAAGCCGTTCCACGTGCTGGCGACGCAAAATCCGCTGGAGCAGGAAGGCACCTATCCGTTGCCCGAAGCGCAGCTCGACCGCTTCCTGATGGAAATCGACGTCGGCTATCCGGATCGCGATGCCGAACGCAAAATCCTGTTCGAGACCACCGGCTCGGACGAAACCCGCGCCAAGCCGGCGATGACGGCGGAAGAGCTGATGGCGGCGCAACGGCTGGTGCGGCGGCTGCCGGTCGGCGAATCCGTGGTCGAAGCCATTTTGGCGCTGGTGCGCTCGGCGCGCCCGGGACCCGAAGGCGGCGAAGCCGCAAAACTGATCTCCTGGGGGCCGAGCCCGCGCGCCAGCCAAGCGCTGATGCTCGCGGTGCGCGCTCGCGCGTTGCTCGACGGCCGCCTCGCGCCATCGATCGACGACGTGCTCGATCTCGCCGAACCCGTGCTCAAGCACCGCATGGCGCTGACCTTCACGGCACGTGCCGAGGGTGAAAGCATCGAAGCCGTCGTCGGCCGCCTGAAGTCGCGGATCGGATAGCGGATGGCGGCCGAGCCCAAGCGCACCTATCAGGACAGCGCGGCGGTTGGACGAGCGGTCGGCGCCGGCCGCACATTGGCCGCCAGCATGCCGCGGCTCATTCTGGAAGCGCGGCGCGTGGCTGCCACCGTCATCCACGGCCTGCATGGCCGCCGCCGCGCCGGGCCCGGCGAGAATTTCTGGCAATACCGCCGCTTCATCTCCGGCGAGCCGGCTTCGCGGGTCGATTGGCGGCGCTCGGCGCGCGACGATCATCTTTATGTGCGCGAGCTGGAATGGGAAGCCGCGCACACGGTGTGGATCTGGCCCGACCGTTCGCCATCGATGAATTTCGCTTCGCCGCTGGTGCGCGACTCAAAACTTTTCCGCACGCTGGTCATGGCGCTGGCGCTCGCCGAGGTTTTGGTCGACGCCGGCGAGCGTGTCGGCATTCCCGGCCTGACGCGGCCGACCGGCAGCCGCAATGTCGTCGATCGGATGGCGCAGGCGATCGCGCACGACCGTGCCGAACGCGCCAGCCTGCCGCCGAGTTTTGCGCCCTCCCCGCTCGCCGAAGTCGTGCTGCTCTCCGACCTGTGGAGCGAAATCGCCGACGTGCGGCGCACCATCACCCAACTCTCCGGCAGCGGCGCCCGCGGGCATGTGGTGCAAATAGTCGATCCGGCCGAGGAAACATTCCCGTATTGGGGCCGCGTCGAATTCGTCGAGCCCGAAGGCGGCGGCCGCATCACCGCCGGCCGCGCCGAGACCTGGCGCGCCGATTACACCGCGCGCGTGGCGCGCCACCGCGCCGAAATCCGCGCCGAGACCGACCGTCTCGGCTGGAGCTTTACCATCCATCGCACCGACCGGCCCGCGAGCGAGCTTCTGCTGGCGCTGCACGCCCGCATCGGTTCCGCCGCTGCCGATAGCGAATTCCGGCCGCGGCCGGCGGCTCAGGCAACGGTGACGGCATGATCGCCGGATTGCCCATCGGCTTTGCCCAGCCGCTCGTGCTGATCGGGCTGTTGACGCTGCCGGTGCTATGGTGGCTGCTGCGCTTGATCCCGCCGCGGCCGCGCCGCATCGATTTTCCGCCGACGCGGCTCTTGCTCGAAATCGCGCCCAAAGAGGAAACGCCGGCGCGCACGCCGTGGTGGCTCACCTTGATGCGGCTTGCGCTCGCCGCTTTGGTCATCATCGCCGCCGCCGGCCCGCTGTGGCATCCGCCGCTGGCGGCGTCGACCTCGCGCGGCCCGATCGCCATCATGATCGACGACGGCTGGGCGGCCGCCGCGACCTGGGACGCCCGCGTCCGCACCGCCAACGACATCATCGCCCGCGCCGAGGACGATCGCCGCGCGGTTGCGCTGATTCCCCTTTCCGAGGGCACCCGCGATATTTCGCTCGAGCCCGCAAGCTCTGCGCGCGTGCGCCTGCACCAGATGAAGCCAAAACCGCACACCGTCGATCGCTCGGAAGCGCTGCCGGCAATTGCCCCGTTCCTCGGCGCCGTGCACGACGTCGATCTGGTGTGGCTGTCCGACGGCACCGATCTCGGCCGCGGCGCAGATTTTATCAAATCGCTGGCGCAAACCCTCGACAACCGTCCGATCACCATCATCGACGGCGGCATTGCCGGCGCTCACGCGCTGGCCGCGGCCGACAATGCTGCGGGCGCGCTCAGCGTAAAAGTGTTGCGCGCCTCGACGGCGGCCGCGGACGCCGGCACGGCGCGCGCGCTCGATTTGAAAGGCCTGCCGCTCGGCGAAGCAGCCTTTACGTTCAAGGGCGCGGATCGCGAGACCGAGGCGCAATTCGCGCTGCCGGTCGAGATCCGCAACGACATTTCCCGCATCGAGATTTCCGGCGAGCGTTCCGCGGGCGCCGTGCAATTGCTCGATAAGCGCTGGCGGCGGCGCACCGTCGGCATCGCCTCGGGCGCCAGCGTCGAATTGGCGGAGCCGCTGTTGTCGTCGAGCTATTACATCGTGCGGGCGCTCAATCCGTTCGCCGACGTGCGGCTCGCCCAAGGCGAAGCGCCGGCCGACGCGGTGGCGCATTTCCTCGATCAGAACTTGCCCATGCTGATCCTCGCCGACGTCGGTAATGTCACCGGCGACGCCCATGATCGCCTGGCGCGCTGGGTCGAGGACGGCGGCGTGCTGGTGCGTTTCGCCGGTCCCCGCCTCGCCGCTTCCGATGACGATCTGGTACCGGTAAAGCTGCGGCGCGGCGGCCGCATCCTCGGCGGCAGTTTGAGCTGGGACAAGCCGCAGCCGCTGGCGGGATTTTCCCGCGAGAGCCCGTTCAACGGCATGACCGTGCCGGGCGACGTCACCGTCACGCGCCAGGTCTTGGCGGAACCCGACTCAACGTTGAGCGACAATACCTGGGCGACGCTGGCCGACGGCACGCCGCTGGTCACCGCCGCGCGCCGCGGCAAGGGCTTGATCGTGCTGTTCCACGTCACCGGCGATACGCGCTGGTCCGATCTGCCACTGTCGGGCGCTTTCGTCGAAATGCTCCGGCGCATCGTCGCGCTCGCCGGCACCACCAGCGTCACCGACGCCGCCAAGGCGGAGACCAAAAGCGTGCGCGAAGTGGTGCCGCCAAGCCGCGTGCTCGACGGCTTCGGCAATTTCATCGCGCCGCCGCCGACCGCGCGGCCGGTGCCGTCGGATTATTCGGGAAGCGCCACGGCCGATCATCCGCCGGGCTTTTACGGCACCGCCGAAGGCCTCATCGCAGTGAACACGCTGGCGCCGGCCGATCGCCTGACGCCGCTCGATTTCACGCCGCTCGCCAATGCGCGTCATGAAATCTACCGCATCAGCGAGCCGCAGGATTTGCGCGGGCCGATCCTGCTGGCAGCGCTTTTGCTGTTCCTGCTCGATACCGTGGTGGTGCTGTTCCTCGGTGGCGGCATTCAACGTCTTATTCCGCGCTTCTCGCGCGCCGCGGCCGGCATCGCGATACTGTTCGCGGTTCTCGCGCTGACGCTGACCCAGGCGCGCGCCGAAGATATCCGGGTCGGCAATGTGCCGGCGTCGGCGCTCGAGACCAAGCTTGCTTATGTGGTCACCGGCAATGCCGAGGTCGACAATATCAGCAAAGCCGGCCTCGCCGGACTGACGCTTTTCCTCGCCCAGCGCACCGCGCTCGAGCCCGGCGACCCGATTGGGCTGGACATCGCGCACGACGAGCTGGCGTTCTATCCGCTGATCTATTGGCCGATCGCGCCCGGCGCGCCGCGGCCGACCGAAGCCGCCCTCAAGCGCATCGACACCTACATGAAGGACGGCGGTACCGTCCTGTTCGACACCCGCGATGCCGTGGTGGCGCCGCCCGGTCCAGGCGGCGAGACGCGCAGCCCGGGAATGCTCGAACTGCGCAAAATCCTGTCCTCGCTCGATCTGCCCGAGCTCGAGCCGGTGCCGCGCGATCACGTGTTGACCAAGACGTTCTATCTGCTGCGCGACTTCCCCGGCCGCTTCAATACCGGCCAGCTTTGGGTCGAGGCGCTGCCGAACGTCGACGAAGACCGCTCCGGCCGCCCTGCGCGCGGCGGCGACGGCGTGTCCTCCATCATCATCACCTCGAACGATCTGGCCGGCGCCTGGGCGACGCGGTCCGACGGTCAATCCATGCTGCCGATGGTGGAAGGCGAGCCGCGCCAGCGCGAGCTTGCGTTCCGCGCCGGCGTCAACATCGTCATGTACACGCTGACCGGCAATTACAAAGCCGATCAGGTGCACGTGCCGGCGCTGCTCGAGCGGTTGGGGCAATAACTCGACTTACTATTTGACAATAGTAAATTAATATGACATTTTACTATCTGTCGAATGGGAGATTGCGGTGAGCAAATATGAAGCGCTTCCACAGTTCCTGGCGCAGACGCGCGGTGGGACCCGTCGAATGAGTTTTCGCGAGATCGAGAATGTCCTGGGGTTCAAGTTGCCCAAAAGCGCCTATGAGCACGAGGCTTGGTGGAGCAACAATGCAACAGGTCATTCCCATGCTCGCGCCTGGCTTAAGTTTGGATGGCGCACCGAAGCAGTTGATCTGACTGGACGCAAAGTAACTTTCAGCCGGCCGGCTCAATCTGTGCCTTCTACACCATCGTCGCAAAAACACGACCCATGGGGCTGCATGGCAGGCACGGTCACCATCCTGCCGGGTACTGACCTCACTGCACCATCGGGCGAGAAGTGGAACGCCGAAGAAGGTCGACTCTTAAATGAGTGATCTTCTGCTTGATACTTGCGCCATGCTGTGGCTGGCGGAGGGCATTGAGTTGACTGCTGATGCTCGCAAGGCGGTAGTAGGCAGCAAGCTGAATGTGTCTCCGATCAGCGTCTGGGAGATCGCCAATCTGGTGCGCAAGAATCGACTTGTCCTCGCGATGCCGGTTGCGAAATGGTTTCGACAAACGATGGATGTCATGACGGCAGCAATGTCCGAGCTCACGGTCGAGATTCTCGCAACCTCCTGCGAATTACCCGGCTCGCCGCCGAGTGACCCCGCTGACCGCATCCTGATCGCGACTGCGCGCGAAGCCAGCATGGTGCTCATGACGCGGGATAAACATATCCTGGCATATTCGGCCGCCGGATACGTCAGAACAATGGTGTGCTGAACATGAATCTCGGTATTGCGTTCGCCCCGCTTGTCGCCGAACCCGTATTGTGGGCGGCCGTTGCCGCGGCCGTTGTGCTCGTGCTGCTGCTGTTCGTGTCGCGCAGCCGCGGCGCCACGATCCGCGCGTTGGCGCTGGCGCTGGTCGTGCTGGCGCTGGCCAATCCGTCGCTCACCCGCGAGGACCGCGATCCGCTCTCTTCGGTCGCCGTGGTGGTGGTCGACAAGAGCCCGAGCCAAAGTTTCGGCGATCGGACGCAGCAGACCGAGGCGGCGCGCGCCGCGGTCGTCGAACGGCTGAGCCATATTCCCGGTCTCGACGTGCGCGTCGTCGAAGCCGGCCAGGCCGACGGCGAGACCGACGGCACGCGGCTGTTCACCGCGCTCGGCACCACGCTCGCCGACGTGCCGACCGACAGGGTCGCCGGCGTCATCATGATCACCGACGGCCGGGTCCACGACGTGCCGCAGGATGCCGGCGCGCTCGGCTTCGCCGCGCCCATTCATGCGCTCATCACCGGCACCAAGGACGAGCGCGATCGCCGCGTCGCCCTGATCGCCGCGCCGCGCTTCGGCATCGTCGGCCAATCGCAGACCATTACCTATAAGGTCGAAGACCAGGGCACCAAGGAAACCAGCGCCGCGGTGACCGTGCGCCGTGACGGCGACGTCATCGAAACCCGCACCGTTCCGGTCGGCATTCCGCAAAACGTCGATATCGCGATCCCGCACGGCGGCCAGAACATCGTCGAGATCGAGGCGGCGGCGGTGCCGGGCGAATTGACGACGGTCAATAACCGCGCCGTGGTGACGATCGACGGCGTGCGCGACAAGCTGCGCGTGCTCCTGGTCTCCGGCGAGCCGCACGCCGGCGAGCGGACCTGGCGCAACCTGTTGAAGTCGGATGCTTCCGTCGATCTGGTGCATTTCACCATTCTGCGCCCGCCGGAAAAACAGGACGGCACGCCGATCAACGAATTGTCGCTGATCGCGTTTCCGACCCGCGAACTGTTCCAGCAGAAGATCGGCGAATTCCAACTCATCATCTTCGACCGCTACGCGCGCCAAGGCGTGCTGCCGATCATCTATTTCGATAACATCACCCGCTATGTCCGCGACGGCGGCGCGGTGCTGGTCGCGGCCGGACCCGATTACGCCAGCCAAACCAGCCTGTGGCGCACGCCGCTCGATGCCATCCTGCCGGCAGAACCCGATGGCAATGTCACCGACCAGGCGTTCCGGCCGAGCCTCACCGAGCTTGGCCGCCGCCATCCGGTGACGCGCGGTCTCGACGGCGCCGCGAGCAATCCGCCGAACTGGAGCGAATGGTTCCGCGTCGTCGACACCAGAAACGCCACGGGTACGACGGTGATGCAGGGCCCGGACGCCAAACCGCTTTTGGTGCTGTCGCGCGAAGGCGACGGCCGCGTGGCGCTGCTGCTGTCCGATCACATCTGGCTGTGGGCGCGTGGTTTTGAAGGCGGCGGCCCGCATCTCGATCTGCTGCGCCGGTTGTCGCACTGGCTGATGAAGGAGCCCGATCTCGAAGAGGAAGCGCTGCGGCTGACCATGAGCGGCCGCAATCTCGTGGTGCGGCGGCAGACCATGGCCGACAGCGTCGCCGACGTGACGCTGACCTCGCCGTCGGGCGCTTCCCGTGTGCTCAAGCTCGAGCCGACTGAGCCGGGCGTGTGGGAAAAGAGCATCGTCGCCGACGAGCTTGGCCTGTGGCGCGCCACCGACGGCAAGCTCAACGCGCTCACCAATATCGGCCCGGCCAATCCGCGCGAATTCGCCGAAGTCACCTCGACAACCGACGTGATGGCGCCGATTGCGAACGCGACCGGCGGCGCGGCGCGCCGGCTCGACGACGGCCACGGTCTCGACGTGCCGCGCATCGTCGCGGTGCGGTCCGGCGGCACCTATAGCGGCGACGACTGGATCGGCCTGAAAATGCGCGACGCCAGCGTGGTGCGCGGCATCGGCGTCCTGCCGGTCTTCGCCGGCCTGCTCGGCCTGTTGCTATTGATCGGCAGCCTCGCCGGCACCTGGGCGCGCGAAGGCCGATAATCAGCCGGCATGCGCCACAGCTTGCGGCTTCATCCCGACTCGCTTTGCGCCGCGGCAAAACGGATCGAGGTAGACATCGCGCGTCCGCGCGCGGGCAGTTTGATCCTGTCCTATGTCGTGAGCGGCAGGATCGGCGACTTGCGCATGCCGCCCGTGGTGGCAGCGGCGCGTGCCGACGAGCTTTGGCGGCACACCTGCTTCGAGGCCTTCGTCCGTGCTTCGCCCGGCCCCACGTATTACGAATTCAATTTTTCACCCTCGACCCAGTGGGCGGCGTATCAATTCAGCAGCTATCGCAGCGGAATGCGCGTTGCGACCGAGATTGCCGCGCCTCGGATCGAGGTACGATCAGATAAGGTAACTTACACCTTGCAAGCCGCACTGGAGTTGGATGGGTTATCGTCTCCGCTTCATCTCGGCCTGTCGGCGGTGCTCGAAGAAACCAACGGCCGTAAATCCTATTGGGCCTTGGTTCATCGGCCCGGCCAGCCGGACTTCCATCATTCCGATTGCTTTACCCTGGAATTTTCTTAAAGCGTATCCACCATGAAATTCGGCATCGACCGCCTTATCGCCGAACCCGCGTTGCGGGCGCCGCTTCATGGCAGGCGCGTCGCCCTGCTGGCGCATCCCGCTTCGGTCACCGCCGACCTGACCCATTCGCTCGATGCTTTAGCGGCGTGCGGCGACATCAAGCTCACGGCCGCCTTCGGTCCACAGCATGGCCTGCGCGGCGACAAGCAGGACAACATGGTCGAGTCGCAAGATTTCAAAGACCCTGTGCACGGCATCCCGGTGTTCAGCTTGTACGGCAAAGTGCGCAAGCCGACGAATGCGATGCTGGAGACGTGTGACGTCGTCCTCGTCGACCTGCAGGATTTGGGCTGCCGCATTTATACGTTCATCACGACGCTGCGTTACATGCTCGAAGCGGCGGCGCAGCGCGGCAAAGCGGTGTGGGTGCTGGATCGCCCCAATCCCGTCGGCCGGCCGGTCGAAGGCTTGACCTTGCGCGCCGGCTGGCAAAGTTTTGTCGGCGCGGGCCCGTTGCCGATGCGCCATGGGCTCACGCTGAGCGAGCTAGGCTCATGGTTCGTCACAACGCTCAAGCTCGACGTCGACTATCGGGTTATCGCGATGGACGGCTGGCAGCCCGACGCCGCGCCGGGATATGGCTGGCCGCTTGGCGAACGCACCTGGATCAATCCCAGTCCCAACGCGCCGAATGTTTGGATGGCGCGCGCCTATGCGGGCACGGTGATGGTCGAGGGCACCACGCTCTCGGAAGGCCGCGGCACCACGCGGCCGCTCGAAGTTTTTGGCGCTCCCGATATCGATGCACGCAAGGTCGTAAAGGAAATGCACGCGTTGGCGCCGCAGTGGTTGCGCGGTTGCATCTTGCGCGATTGCTGGTTCGAACCGACGTTTCACAAGCACGCCGGCAAGCTTTGCAACGGCGTGCAGATCCACAGCGAAGGCCTCGCGTACGATCACCACGCGTTCAAGCCATGGCGCATCCAGGCGCTGGCCTTCAAGGCGATCCGCCGTTTGTATCCGGATTATCCGCTATGGCGCGATTTTGCCTACGAGTACGAGCACGGCAAGCTCGCCATCGACGTCATCAATGGCGGCCCGTTGCTGCGCGAATTGGTGGACGATGTGCGGGCAAAGCCGGGAGATTTGGACGCGCTGGCGATTGCGGATGAGCAGGCTTGGTCGAGCGAGCGGCAGGAATTGCTGCGCTACTGACGTAGCCCGCATGAGCGAAGCGACATGCGGGGACAGATTGCGAGGTCGGCCCCGGATATCGCTTCGCTCATCCGGGCTACGGGGTCTCCCACTCCGGCCGCACTGCGCCTGACACGCCCTCAAAGGCGCCGTCGACCAGCTCGGCGACCAGAAGCCGCGCCGGATCGACCGGGCCGGGCATGATGGCGCGTCCTGGCGGCACGCGCTTGAAGCCGGATTTGCCGTAATAGGGCTCGTCGCCGACCAGGATGACGAGCTTGTGGCCCTTCGCCGCCGCTTCCTTCAGCGCCCGCTCGATCAAGGCCTGGCCGACGCCGCGCTCGCGGAACGCCGGCTCGACGGTCAGCGGGCCGAGCAGCAGCGCCTTGGTGTCGCCGATGCGAACGGGCGACAGCCGCACCGAACCGACCAGCAGCGTGCCGGTGCGCGCCGTGAACGACACGTCAAGCCGATGCGCCACCTGCTCCCTTAGGCGATATGCGGTTTTGGCGTAGCGGCCGGGGCCAAATGTGCGCTCGTTCAGGCGGTCGATCGCCGGCGCGTCGTCGTTGGTCTCGGGCAGGATGGTGAGCGCCAAATCGTTCATCGCGCCGCGCCTAGCATCTGGATTGTCCGAGGTCCAGCGGGAGCGCGACCGCCACTGCAATGGGCTGCCCTATCGCCGGCCCGCGGAATGATTAGATTGGGTCTTGCAGCAGTGGAGATCGTCATGGGCCTGCTCGTCGACGGCGTCTGGCAAGAGGATGTTTCGCGCACCACCAACGGCCGCTTTGTCCGGCCCAATACCGCTTACCACAATTTCGTGACGCCGGACGGCAGTCCGGGCCCGAGTGGCAAAGGCGGATTTGCCGCCGAAGCCGGCCGCTATCATCTCTATATCTCGCTGGCCTGCCCGTGGGCGCATCGCACGCTGATCTTCCGCAGCCTCAAGCAGCTCGACAACGTCATCTCGGTGTCGCTGGCCGATCCGCTCTACGGCAAGACCGGCTGGGAATTCGGCGGCGGGCGCGGCGGCACGCCCGACAGCGTCAACGGCAAGACGACGCTCGCCGAGGTCTATCTGCTGGCCGATCCGCATTATACCGGCCGCGTGTCGGTGCCGGCGCTGTGGGACAAGAAGCAGCGCACCATCGTCAACAATGAATCGTCCGAAATCATCCGCATGTTCAATTCGGCGTTCGAGGCCTTCACCAACGTGCACACCGACTATTACCCGGCCGAGCTGCGCGCCGAGATCGACCGCATCAACGACATCGTCTATCCGACCGTCAACAACGGCGTCTATCGCGCCGGCTTCGCCACCAGCCAGGACGCCTACGAAGAAGCCGCGCGCGGCATTTTCGCCACCTTCGATCAGCTGGAAGAGCGGCTATCGCGCCAGCGCTATCTCGCCGGCAAGCAAATCACCGAAGCGGACTGGCGGCTGTTCACCACGCTGGTGCGATTCGACGCGGTCTACTACAGCCATTTCAAATGCAATCTGCGCCGCATCGCCGATTATCCCAACCTGTCGAACTATCTGCGCGATCTCTATCAGGTGCCGGGCATTGCCGAGACCGTGAGCATCGAGCAGATCAAGCGGCATTATTACGGCAGCCAGCGCCAGGTGAATCCGACCGGCATCGTGCCGATCGGCCCGCTGCTTGATTTCACGCTGCCGCACGACCGCGGCCGGTTCGCATAAAAAGGCGCGCCGCCCTTGGAAGGCGGCGCGCCCGGTGTTGCCTCAGTTCAGCCGTTGTCCGCAATCGTTATTGGCAGACATCGACCAAACGCCACTGCAAGCCATACGGCGTTGGAACGAGTTGCCGTTGCCAGCAGCTGTCATAGCCATCGTCATAGTAACCCGGGGCGAACGCATAAAGACCGCCGAATCCGAAGCCTCGGAAGTGATGGCGATCGTGGTCGCGGTCAAAGCCTCTGGCCGCGAAATTGCCGTGGGCCGCAGCAAAATTGTTCGGCGTACCAGCGAAGTTGCCGCGGGTGCCGGCGAAATTGCTCGGACCGGCCGGCCGCGCGACGCCCGCACCGCCGCCGCCGGCAAATCCGGCACCGCCGCGCGCCATTGCCGCGCCGCCGCCAAATCCACCGCCGCCGTGGGCCATCGCGGCACCGCCGCCACCGCCCATGTGGCCGCCGCCGCCACCGCCGAACCCACCACCACCGCCGCCATGGTGCTGAGCCATGGCCGCTGTCGAGATCGTCGCCGCGCCCAAAACCGCGGCGGCCGCAATTGCCATCATGTGTTTGCGCATGATTTCAAACTCCCTGTCCACAAGAATTGTGCTCGTGACCGATAACGTGCAGGGCGCAGGATGGTTTCAGCGGCGTCGTGCAGACCAAATGCCGCGGGTCGCCTACCAAAGTTCCGCCGGCTTGCGCGCGTTGAGCACCTCGGCGATGCGTTCGCGCGTCGCGCGCGTCGTCTCCGCGGGCAGCGCGTCCGGCGCGAAGAAGCCGTGCGCTATGATCTCGTGGTTCGGCTGCGGTGGTGCGTCCTGGCGAAACGCGCGCACGACATAGAGCGCAACGTGATCGCGTCGCGAAATGCGGCGATTGAAATAAACGCCGAACAGCGTCGGCTGCTCGACCAGTTCGATATTGCCCTCTTCGCGCAATTCGCGCGCCAGTGCTATGGCAGCCGTTTCCCCGATCTCGACGCCGCCGCCCGGCAAATGCCAGCCGGGAACATAGCTGTGCACGATCAGAAACACCCGGCCGCTGCCGTCGATGACGACGGCGCGCACGCCGAGCGTCAGCCCGCGGGAAAAACGCCAGTAGAAATGCAGCACCAGCCGGGTGACGGGCTCGAGGCGGCGGCGAATGACATCGAAATTCATGGCCAAATCCGCCCTGGGCAGAAGATTAGACGCATTCTAATATGAGCAATTGCCGGCTGCGGCCGCCAGGCGGACCGGAAGCATGAGGTGTAACCCGTGAAACGCTTTGCCGAACTGAGCGAGCAGGAAGTGCTGGCGCTCGCCATCTCGAACGAAGACGAAGACAGCCGCATCTACCGCTCCTTCGCCGACGCGCTGCGCCAATCCTATCCCGACACGGCGGCAATGTACGACAAGATGGCGCAGGAGGAGATCGGCCATCACGACATGCTGCTCGATCTCTACCGCAAGAAATTCGGCGATTTTTTGCCGTTGATCCGCCGCCAAAACGTCAAAGGCTTTGTCGAGCGCCGGCCGATCTGGCTCAATCGCCCGCTGGCGATCGATGACACGCGCAAATTCGCCGAGGAGATGGAGCTCGAGACGGCGCGGTTCTATCGGCGCGCCGCGGAAACGGCGAAAGACGGCGCCGTGCGCGATCTGTTGACCAGGCTCGCCGCCGCCGAGGACAAGCACGAAGAGCTGGCGCAAGAGCTCGGCAACAGGATTTCGCCGAAAGCGCGCGCTTCCGAGGACCAGACCGCCAAGCGCCTGTTCATGCTGCAATACATTCAACCGGGCCTGGCCGGGCTGATGGACGGGTCGGTCTCCACCTTGGCGCCGCTGTTCGCCGCGGCGTTCGCCACCCACAATACCTGGTCGACGTTCCTGGTCGGGCTCGCCGCCGCGATCGGCGCCGGCATCTCGATGGCCTTTGCGGAAGCGCTGTCCGACGACGGCTCGCTCACCGGCCGCGGCGCGCCGGTGGTGCGCGGGGCGGTGACTGGCTCGATGACGGCGATCGGCGGCCTTGGTCATGCGCTGCCCTATCTCATTCCCAATTTCTTTGTCGCCACCTCGCTCGCCTTCGTGGTCGTCGCCATCGAGCTCGCGGTGATCTCCTGGATCCGCATGCGTTATATGGACACGCCGTTCCTGCAAGCCGCCTTCCAGGTCGTGGTCGGCGGCGTGCTGGTGTTTGCCGCCGGCATCCTGATCGGCAGCTCGTGACGGGCGGCTGCACGCTTTCTCAAGATTTCACGTAGCATGATGCGGCCATGTTCACGCTCGCCCATCTGTCCGACTGGCACCTGGCGTCGCGGCCGGCGTTGCCCGAGCTCATCGGCAAGCGCGGGCTGGGCTATATCAATTGGCATCGCGGCCGCAAGAAAATCCATCGCCCCGACGTTCTCGACGCCACCATCCGCGATTTGAAAGCGTCCGCGCCGGACCACATCGCCGTGACCGGCGATCTGGTCAATCTGTCGTTGCCGGACGAGTACAATCGGGCGCGTGGCTGGCTGCAAACGCTTGGGCTCCCCCGCGACGTCACCTTGGTGCCCGGCAATCACGACATCTATGTCCGCGGCGTCCAGCAAGCGCCGGCAAAGTATTGGGCGGATTACATGCGCGGCGACGACGGCCTCGACCGTTTTCCATTCGTGCGCCGCCGCGGCAATGTCGCCTTGATCGGATTGTCGACGGCGCTGCCGACAGCGCCGTTGCTGGCGACCGGCCGGCTCGGTAAACGACAACTCGCGCGATTGCTGGAAATCCTCGATCAGACGCGCGGCTCATTCCGCATCGTGCTCATCCATCATCCGCCGCTGACGCCGCGGCAACGTCATTTGCGGCGCCTTGTCGATGCCGCGGACTTGCGCGGCGTATTGGCCGATCAAGGCGCCGAGCTTTTGCTGCACGGCCACGACCACCGCCGCGCGGTGATCTGGCTCGACGGCCCGCAGAAGAAGATTCCCGCGGTCGGCGTGCCGTCGGCTTCGGCGCGCGCCAAGCACGGCGATGAGAACGCCGCCGGTTACAATTTATTCCGCATCGACGGCGCGTTGGCAAAATGGAGCTGCGAGATGATCGCGCGCGAGCGCGATGCCGATGGCGTCGTGCGCGAGGTCGCGCGGCAAACCATCGCCTAAGATTTCGTCGCGAAGATCAGCGCGACCGCGATCAGCGTCACGATCCCAATCAGGAAACCGAGCACTAGTGTACCGAAAGTCCGCCAGCGCCGGCGGCGCAGCGCGCGGCCGGCTTCGCCGCGGGTGACGCGTGTGATGAATTCCGGATCCTCGTCGAGCGCGCGCTGGCGTTCCACCAGGCGGCGCGCGACGTAAGAGGTCACCGCCTGGACGATGTCGGGGATGTCGTGCGACTCGGCGAGCACGCGGCGGCCGACGCGGGTGTCGTGCAGGAAGCGATAGGCCCGCTTGTCGCGCCCCATGGCGATGTGCGCAACCGAGTCGATCCACAGCCGCGGCGTGTCGCCACGGCTCACCCCGCGGTCGAACAGCTCGACCTCGGGCGGCAGTTCGGCAAACAGCGGATCGAGCGCCTCGTTCAAAAGCTCAAGGCGTGCGACCTCGGCGTCGCGCAGATCGACCACGACGCTGGTGCGTTCGGCCGCCTCGACGCGCGCCAAATGCATCGCCTGGGTCAGCGGCGAAGGCGGTGCGGCGGCAGCGGCCGGCGCATCGGATTTGCGCTTTCTACCCCACATCAAAAATCCGTCCGTTCCCTTGAGCGGATCATACACCAGCGGGTAGGCTTGCCGGAAGCTGGGGCACGGCCTGCAGAGCTAGTTTTCCGTCATCCTGAGGTGCGAGCGGAGCGAGCCTCGAAGGATGCCGGCCGAGGCGCGAACCGAAATCGGTGTTACCCGATTTCGGAACCCCTTTTAATGTCCAAGTCGGCTATAGCCGACTTGAATGCCGTCGCCCTTCGAGGCTCGCGCTGCGCGCGAGCACCTCAGGGTGACGGGACAAATTAAACGCACCGCCCGCCATCGACCTCGACAATATTGCCGGTCAAAAATTCCGCGTCCTTCGACGCCAGGAACAGCGCCGCATTGGCGATGTCCTGCACCAGCGCCAAACGGCCGAGCGGAACGCTGGCGACGAATTTTTCGCGCTGGCCCGGTTTTGGGCCCAAGAAACTCGGCAACAGCGGTGTTTCAGTCGCAACAGGCGCGATGGCGCAGACGCGGATTTTGTCTTCGGCCAGTTCCCCGGCGAGCCCCTTGGTGATGGTGTGCACGGCGCCCTTGGTGCCCGCATAGGCCGAGGTGCCGGGCCGCGGCCGGATCGCCGCCGTCGAGCCGATATTGATGATGACGCCGCCGCCGGCCTTGCGGAACACCGGCACCACCGCCTGGCAGCCGAGAAACACGCCTTTGACGTTCACCGCAAAAGTACGGTCGAATTCCTCCTCGCCGATCTCCATCATCGGCTTGTTGATGTGGGTCGTGCCGGCATTGTTGACCAGGATGTCGAGACCGCCGAACGCCGAGAGCGTCTCGGCCACGGCCGCGGCAAAATCGGCTTTTTTGGTGACGTCGCAGCGCATGGCGATCGCGTTGTTGCCGATGGCGCGGGCGGCGGCCTTGGCCGCATCGACATTGATGTCGGCGAGCGCCACGCGCGCCCCCTCGCGGGCAAATGTTTCCGCGATGCATTTGCCGATGCCGGATCCGGCGCCGGTCACCAAGGCGGTTTTGCCTTCCAGACGCATTTTTTAGCTCCCTTTCGGCACGACGCTGTATTTTTTCGCCCAGCCGAGCCCGTCCTCGGTGCGGGTGCGCGGCTTGTATTCGCAGCCGATCCAACCCGCATAGCCGGAGCGGTCGATCGCTTCGAACACGGCGGGATAATTGATCTCGCCCTCGTCGGGCTCGCCGCGGGTCGGCACCGCGGCGACCTGGACGTGGCCGATCACGGGAAAGAATTTTTCGAAGCGCTTGAGCAGATCGCCGGACACGATCTGTATGTGATAAAAATCGAACTGGATGCGCACATTCGCAGCGCCGACCTTGGCGATGACATCGGCGGCATGCTCGACGCGGCTCAAGAAATAATCCGGCCGGTCGCGCGGATTGATCGGCTCGATCAAGAGCGTGATGTTCGCCTTGGCGGCGTCGGCCGCGGCGCGCTCGAGGTTTTTGATGAAAACGGTCTCCGCCGCCGGCCGTTGCTCCGGCGGCACGGTGCCGGTCATGCAATGAATGGCGCTGCCGCCGATCGCCACCACATAATCGAGCGCGCGCTTGAAGGCTGCGTCCCAATCGCGCTCGCGCCCCGGGAGCGCGGCCAGACCGAATTCCGGGCATTGCGGCGTGTTGACGCCGAGCTGCGTGAGGCCATGCCGCTTCAGCTCCGCCGTCACCGCGGACGGCGCGATGTCATAAGGAAATTGCAGCTCGACCGCGGCAAAACCCGCGGCGGCAGCAGCCCCGAAGCGCTCGATCAGCGGGCGCTCGGTGAACAGATGGCCGAGATTGGCGGCGAAGCGGGGCATGGCGTTTCCTGGTTGTTGGGCAAACGGTAGCTTTTCATCCTGCCCCGCGATAGCGGGGAAGGGGGACCACCCGAAGGGTGGTGGAAGGGGCGCGGGAGGCGACGTGATTTCGATGATGCAAGGTTAAGTGCTGACGACAAGCTCGACGAATCATTTTGTGCCCTGAGTGAATTAGGTTTGTTTGGTTTCACTGTCCTGCATCGGCAACGAAGCGTCGAGTCATGCGCCCCCTCCACCACGGTTCGCTCGCTACGCGAGCTCCAGTGGTCCCCCTCCCCCGCTTCGCGGGGGCGGATGGTGCAAGCGATCCCGTTCTCACAACGCGATCCGCGCCGGAGTTACGTGTCGGGCCAGTTGCGAATTGAGAGAATCTCTCTTCCCTATCCACCACTCGCCACTTGCTTTTGTCTTCCCTCAAATAAAAAGGGGAGGCGGAACGCCGGCAAACGCAGGTCACCAACCGCCGCATCTTACGGATGCGGCGCGCGCCCCTTTTGGAGCGCGCACGCCTGACGGCGTTCCACCACGGCTCTCACCTCAGGGAATTATTCCATCCCAAAGGCTCGGCTCAGGCCAGGCTTCCTGGGACGCGGTCTGCACGGGCGTTACCCGCCTTCGCCTGTCCCAGTCCAGGGAGCACCTCCCGCCCCGGTCATCGTGCCGGGGGACTGATACCCAAGCCGCCCGGGAGCGGACTGCAAATCCGCCCGCGAGCACCGCACCCGCTCCACCTCACGGCATGCCTCCGGTAGGCGTCCCTTGGTGAGCGAGATTATGCTGTGTAACCTAAGTGGAGACGACTGTCAAGAGATAGTCACTTTTAGGTTGACTTGTTAGGATCGTTAGCCTATAAATCCCCCATAAGGGGACAAAATGATTCCCAAGATTTGGCGTCTCAGTGAAAATAGCGGTGACGATAATCTCGGCCTCGCCTGCACCGAGCAAGGCTTGATGCTCGGCCGTACCGCGCTGATCGAGCGGCGTGACGGACGCTTTGCCGTGCGCGAGCGCGCCGAAATCGAGCGACTGCTCAGCCGGGCCTATCGGAAGCACTTGCCGGTAAACCGGATCATGTCAGGGCTTGCAACCGTGACCGCTGCGTTAAATGCGAACGATCAAGCCCTGGCGCGGATCGCAGCGGTGCATTTGCGGATTCCTGATTTGCCTGATCTGGCCGCGCGCGACGCCATGGAGGCAGAGGATGTCCTCATCAAATGCCGGCGCCAGCGCGAACTAAAAGATGAAATTCGCAAGGCGAGCCCCGACGATCCGAAGCATCCCGGTTGGCCGGCCGGAACGGAGGGCGGACGCGGCGGACGATTTCGTCCAAAGGATGGATCGGAAGCAGCAATCGCGCAGGACGTCATAGAGCGCATCCAGCGCATTAAAGCACGACGTGCGCTGCGGACCGAAGCGCTTGCGGTACTGCGCTTGGCGGCGGAGCTTTTGGTAGATGCGGTTCCTGGTATCGGGTTCGCAGCCGATGCGGCAACGTTGATCGATATGGCCAATACGATTGCCGAACTCAAAAAGCTCAAAATCGATGCCGACGCCGCTATCGAATTTGTCAAGCACGGCCCATATAGCCTCGAAGAACTACAAGTGAGTAGCAATTATGAGGAATTTTCGAGCTATGGGGATTTTATCAAGGATGCAGCGTATATAGCATTCCTCGTCAAGCGATTTGGCCGTGCGGGCGGCGGCAATCAGTATCATCACATCGTCACGCAAGGCGGCGCGAACGAAACTAAAATCCCGGCGGAGCGCCTGCAAAACACCGACAATGTTATTCCGCTCCCGACGCTGTTGCATGAGGCCGTCAATGGGGAATATTCCAGTATTGATAAGGACAAAGGCATGACACTATACGAATGGCTGCAAACTCAGCCTTACGATGTCCAGCGCGAGGCGGGACTCAAGATTCTGCGGGACTTGCACATCCTGAAGTAGATATCCGGGCAGACGGATCAGTAGGAGGTTGCCATGGAAAACGATGACGCCATCGTCCAATTGGGAGCAAAACTGGACGCGTGGCTGGATGGCAATCTTGCAACGATATCATCGATGGATCGCCTGGCACAGTTTAAGGCATTGCTCGCCGGAATCGAAATAACCAAGGAGCTCGATCTCCTGAAGGCGAAGGGATTGGCGGCAATCACCGCGCTGCTCAATCGTGAGGGCGCAGTGACAGAAGACGAACATGTCGTATCGCTGGTCCGTGGCTTCGAATTCGGCGCCAAATTGGCGTGCACGCTCCATGACGAATTACTGGACGTAAACGGCGAGACCAAGGTTTTACGGCTGGTAAAAGCTATCGTCGATAGATTGGATACGATCGGCTCCGGCCGGACAGCTCTCGCCGTGCTTCTGGACCATCCCGACCCCAGGGTGCGCGCGCACGCGGGAGCTTCCCTGGTGCGTTTGATGCCCGATCGAGTGCTCCCGATTCTGCGTGAGATCGAGGAGAAGAGCGATGGCGACAGCGCCCACTTCACGGCGTATTGGGCGATCCTCGGCTGGGAGCGCGAGGGCAGTACGGCGTGAAGCCTAAATAATTTGGCGATCGCGGCGCGTGCCCGAGCGAAACTCAAAGACAAACTCGTGGATCTGGTTGTCAGGGAATGTTGGCCCGTAGCCCGGATTGAGCGCAGCGAAATCCGGGAACGGCAGTCCAGTCGGGAACGGCGTCCCCCGGATTTCACTTTGTTCAATCCGGGCTACGCTTGCTACGCTCGCTCATTCCGGGCTACGCCTACTAAATCACCCGTATCATGAGTTTGATTTTGTTGTTGGCGCTTGTCATCCAGTCTCTAAGGTCACTTGTGGCCTGGACAAAGGTGTCCTGTAACGGTCCCACATTATCGACCGCCAGTTGCCAAAGCGTCATATCATCGGGATGACCTTCCGCCTTCTGCGCCAATTCGATAGCCCGGGTTAAGTTTACCAACGCCCTATAGTAGTTGTTCCAGGGAGGTTGGGAATTATCCGGCATGATGCCGATTAGTTCGGCGCGATATGAGGGGTACGCATCAAAAAATGATTGCCGGTCGACCAGCTTGGAATGAATGTCGCTATATTCGGCCTGAATCTGCTGCAGCCGCGCCAATATCTCACCTGCTCGACCCCGCGAGACCATCGGGCGAATACCGGCCACGTTTTGAGACGATGTGACAATATCGCCGGTTTTTTGATTGATTAGTTCTGATAGCGCATCGACTGCACCACGAAACTTTTCCCTGTCGTACTGCGTTGTGAATTTCGGTTTCGTGTGCGGAAATATTCGTAATTGACTAACGCTGAAACCATCATCCGTTGATGGCCATGACCCGAGTCCATCGCCCCACAGAGTAATGAAGGGGCCTTGGCCGTCGTGCGCATCGCCCATTTGGATGACATTAGGACCCGTCGCGCTGGGAAGATAGTTCGCGGTTTTGCCGCTCTTGCCGAGATAGGAATCAATCGCTTCTTGAAGCGGACTACGGTTATCGCTTTGCACGGATGATGGTGGCCACGTCACCAGTAAGGCGGCGCCGACCACTAGAGCAATGACGGCCCCAATAATGAGCACCCATCCTGCAATCACGCGCTTCCCCAACGCGGCCTGAGCGGCAGACGCCTGAGCGTATAGATGACGGGGGATTTGGGAAATGATGTTTTCGCGGACAGCGCCTTGCGGATTACCAATTGTGTGAATTGCGACTTTTGGTCCGCCGAACCACTGAACTTGGACCAAATGATAGGCCGTTAGAGTCAGCGTCGCCAAAACGAATGGCACTGCCCACGTGAGTGCTGTCGACAAAGACGGCGACGTGATCCCTAGCCACAAAGCAATTTGATCATCGCCCCAACCCAGCGTGGCGTGTTCCGCCAGCTTGAGGGCGATGTGCCAAATGAACGTAAAAACAGCCTGTGCTGCAAACCAGACAGCCCAGCCTGAAAAGCCTCTTGGCATGCGCATACTTTCGTCAGTTCGATTCTCACTTAATAAGCCGGTTTGAAATTAACTGGCCAAGCAATATCCAGTGTCTGCCCACTTGAAAGTGGGCAATTACCCACTATCTTGCCCACTACCGCAGTGGGCCAATTTGTGGTTGACCCTCCCCTCGCCTCTTGGTTCGCTTGAGGCTGGCCGGCCGCGCATAACAACAAGGCCAAAACACTGGCGCGGCGCTCGAGGCGGAAACGTCAGGGACGCGTGCCATGAACGCACAACAGCTGCTTACGGAAATCTCCGATTATTGCCGCCGCACGGGATTAGCCGAATCCACCTTCGGCCGCCGCGCGGTGAACGACGGCAAGCTCGCGGCGCGGCTGCGCAATGGCGGCCGCATCACCACCGATACGCTCGACCGGATTCACGGCTTCATGCAATCGAACCCGGCCCTGGAACAGGGCGCGGCGGCGCGCCCGGCGATCATCGAGCGCGCCCACGCGCCGCGTCCGGCCGCGGCGACCGTGCCCGCCGCGCCGCTGCATCCCGACGACCCGCAGCGCAATTTTCGCTTCTTCGACAACCGGCAAAAATATCTCCTCTTCGTCAACACCTGCAGCGAGAAGTGGGAGGTGGCGCACCGGGTTTCCGAAGAGCTCGTCCACATCCATCCGCGGCCGCCTGCCGTGCGCGTGTTCGACGCCGGCGTCGGCGACGGCTCGGTGCTGGTGCGGGTGATGCGCGCCATGCACGACCGCTTTCCGCACATGCCGTTCTACACGGTGGGCAAGGAGATCAGCCTCGAGGACGTGCGGCTGACGTTACAGAAAATGTCGGACCGCTTTTTCGAGCATCCAGCGTCGGTGCTGGTGCTGACCAATCTCGCTTATGCCGATGCGCCGTGGCTTCAGGTGAAATCGCTCAATGCGGCGTCGAGCCTGGTGTGGCACGAGCTGCCGCTGCAGGGCAATTCGGCGCACCGCTTCGAGCAACAAATCATCGATCTGGAACCGTTCCTGGCGCAGAACTGGAAAGCCGGCGTCAGCGCCCGCACCGGCAATCCGGTCTATGAGCGGCCGATCGTGCTGGTGATCTATCGCGAGGACCACCGCTTCCTGCTCGACCCGATCATCCCGAAACCTGGCGGCACTGTCGCCAATTACGATCTGGTCATCGCCTCGCAGCCGTATCGTGCGCGGGCTTCGCTCGACTTCAAGGCCAAGCGGGTGATCGGGCCGCTGGCCAAGGCGCTCGGCCCCGGCGGCCGGCTGATCGGCATCCACTCGCACGGCCACGATCCGGGCATGGAAATCATCCAGAAAGTCTGGCCGGGCGACAATCCGTTCATCCATGACCGGCATCAAATCTTGAAAGCCGTGAAGCACGAGCTCGGCGCCGCCGGCCGCGATCTGAATTTCAACGCCTATGCGGATAACCGCTCGCTGTTCCGCTACGAGATGCACACGCTGCCCTCGGAAATCTCCGAATCGATCGGCACCTCGACGTTGTTCGCGGCCTGGAACGCGGCAATCTATGTGGCGCAGGTAGAGGACGACCGGCTCGGCGAAGTGGTCGCCGACGGCCGCTATATCGACGCCACGCGCGCGGTTTTGCGCGAGCGCGGCGGACTGTGGTTCTTCGACGAATCCTACGTGATCTCGCGCCGCCGCGCGTGATCGTTCTTTCCTCCCCCGCTTGCGGGGGAGGTGGCGAGCGAAGCTCGCCGGTAGGGGGAAGTGATGGACAGCGCGGAGCAAGCGTTCATGCCGCAGGCCCCCTCCACCACCCTTCGGGTGGTCCCCCTCCCCCGCTCCGCTGCGCTACGCGGTGGCGGATAACATGGCCGCCCTCGCACCCGCACCGGCCGCAAAATTGAGCCCCGCGGTGCAACGCATCGCGGGCTTCATGCAGAACTTTTCCCTCGAGGCGACGCGGCCGTCGGACGCCGACATCGCGGCGCTTGCCGTGCTGCCGCGAGGCACGCGCGTCTATATCAGCGCCGTGCCGCACCGGCCGGCGGAAGAATCCATCGACGCCGCGATCCGGCTGCGCGCGGCGGGGCTCGAACCGGTGCCGCACGTCGCGGTGCGCAATTTTGGCAGCGTCGACGCGCTCGATGGTTTTCTGGCGCGATTGAACGGCGAGGCCGAGGTGCGCCGCGTTCTGGTCATCGCCGGCGACCGCTCCGATCACGGCCCGTTCCGGAGCGCGGCCGACGCCATCGATTCCGGCCTGTTCCGCCGCCGCGGCATCCGCGCGCTGGGCATCGCCGGCTATCCGGAAGGCCATCCGAAAATCGGCAACGACGCGTTGTTCAAGGCGCTTGCGGAAAAGATCGCGGCGGCCGAGGCGACCGGGCTTGCGGTCGAGATCGTCACCCAGTTCTGCTTCGATGCCCGCGCCATTCTCGATTACATCGCGCGGCTGCGCGGTTTCGGCTTCGAGCAGCCGCTGCGCATCGGGCTCGTCGGCCCGACCAGTTTTGCCGCGCTGATGCGTTACGCCGGCCGCTGTGGCGTGCGCGCTTCGGCGCAGGCGCTGGCCCACCGTTCCGGGTTATTACGGCAGATGTTCGCGCTGACCGTTCCCGACGATCTGGTGCGCGCGCTGGCGGAAGCCGCGCCAGCCAGAGTGAGCGTGCATTTCTTCTCGTTCGGCGGCCTGCCGGCCACCGCGCGCTGGGCGCAGGCCGTCGCCGACGGGCACATTGCGCTGCAAGGAGGCGGCGGATTCACAGTCGCGCCGCCGCCGCCAGAAGGCTAATATCGCCCCCATAACAGCGGAGGAAGCGATGCCGGTCGAGAACATTCGCGGCGTGAATATCGTTTACGAGATCGTGGGCGACAGTGGCCCCTGGGTGGTGCTGATCACGGGCGGCCGCCGCGCGCACGACGAGTTCGTGCCGCTGGCGAAGAAGATCGCGTCAGGCGGCTTTCGCGTGCTGCTGCACGACCGGCGCAATACCGGCGCCTCCGACATCCGCATCGACGGCACGGAAGCCGAAGAAGAGATCTGGACCGACGATCTGCACGAATTGTTGTCGCGCAAGGGCGCGCTGCCGGTGTTCATCGGCGGCTCGTCGTCCGGCTCACGCACCTCGATCCTGTTCGCGCTGCGCCATCCGCAGGCGGTGCGCGGCTTGCTGCTGTTCCGCGTCACCGGCGGCGCGTTTGCGGCGGGGCGGTTGCCGGAACAATATTACGGCCAATATATCCGCGCGGCGCAGCAAGGCGGCATGGCCGCGGTCTGCGACACCGAGCAATATCGCGAGCGCATTGCCGCCAATCCGAAGAACCGCGACGTGCTGATGGCCATGGACCCGAAGCGCTACATCGCGGTGATGGAGCATTGGCATGGGCTGTTTCTTGCCGGCGCCAATTTCACCATCATGGGCGTGACCGACGACCAGCTGCGCTCGATCAAGGCGCCGACCGTCGTCATCCCCGGCAACGACAACACCCACAATTCGGCGAGCGGCCGCGCCGCGCAAAAGCTGATCCCCGGCAGCAAGCTGCATCAGCTGCCGATCGAGGATAAGGACGTGCCGCTGATCTCGTTCGAAGAGTGGGCGCCGTACGAGGCGGAGATCGCCAAAACCTTCGTCGATTTCATGCGCGGCGTCGCCGGCTCGATGGCCGCCTAAAGTCATGGTCGACTAAAACTTGGAGCGAATATGCTGTTCGTGGTCCATGCGCTCGACAAGAAGGATTTTTTGCCGACGCGGGCCAAGCATTATCGCGACCACCGCATCCATCTCGACAAATCCGGCGATCACGGCGTCGACGTCGTCACCGCCGGCACGCTCGTCGCCGACGACGGCGAGACGCCGGTCGGCAGCATTTTCGTCATTGATGCCAAAGACCGCGCCGCGGTCGACGCCTTCACCCGCAGCGATCCGTATCATCTCAACGGCGTATGGGAGCGCGTCGACATCCACCGCTACAACAAGAAACGCGGCACCGCGATTGCAAGCAAGCGCTAATCTTCATCCGCCCCCGCGATAGCGGGGGAGGGGGACCACTGGAGCTCGCGTAGCGAGCGAACCGTGGTGGAGGGGGCGCGTGATTCGCAGCTTTGTTGCCGCCGCGGGGCAATCAGCGTCACTGCCGGTATCGCCTTAAGTCGCAAGTGGAGCGTCGAGTCCGGCGCCCCCTCCACCACCCTGCTTCGCAGGGTGGTCCCCCTCCCCCGCTATCGCGGGGGCGGATTAAGCGCGCGGCTTCTCTCTGATCCCCATGCGCTCCAGCCGCCCAATCACCTCGTCGCAAAAGTACGGCAGCTCATTGAGGTAATTCACCAGCGAAATGCCGATGCCGGTGAGGCCGGCTTTCCACAGATCGGCGAGCGCCGCGGCGACATAATCGGGATCGCCGACGATCGGCAGGCCGCCCATGCCTTGCGCGTACTGGCTGCGCTTGGTCAGATATTCCTGCATCGGCACCGTCTGCGGCGAAATGTTTTTCAACGCCAAAATGCCGTCGACCGCCGACCAGTCCGCGTGCTCGACGATGCAGTGATGAAAATACTCCTCGGCTTCCTTCTTGGTCGGCCGGCAGGTCACCACGCCAACGGTGTAGCAGCCGATCTCGCGGCCTTGCGCCTGCGCGGCGTCCTGCGCGGCGCGCACCTTGCCTTGCGTCTCCGCAAGCGAGGTACGCGAGGCCTGGAGGAAAAACGCGTCGCAGTTCCGTATCGCGAACGCCTGGCCGGTCGGCGAGGCGCCGGCATTCATGATCAAAGGCCGCACGCCGCCGTAAGGTTTCGGCTTGCCGCGCACGCCCTTCATGTCGAGATGCTTGCCCTTGAAGTCGAAATTCTCCTTGTCGGACCAGATCATCTTGATGACGTCGATCCATTCCTGGGCGTAATCGTAGCGGTCGCCGTGCTGGCCGGCGTCGACGCCGAACATGTCGAACTCGCCTTCGTTCCAGCCGACCACGATGTTGAGCCCGAAGCGGCCCTCGCCGATGTGATCGGCGGTGACCATCTCCTTCGCCGCCACCACCGGATTGAAGATCAGCGCATGCACGGTGCCGAACACGGTGATGTGCCTGGTGCAGCCGAGCAGCCCGGTGGCCCAGGTGATGGTTTCGAGCGTGGTGCCCTGATAGTCGGTGTCGCCGCCGTAACCTTTCCAGCGGCCGATCGGCAGCATGAAGTCGATGCCGGCCTCGTCCGCCATCTGCGCCAGGCGCTTGCAGTCCGGCCAGCTGCCCGACCAGCGCTCCGGCACCAAGGTCACGGCGCGGCCGGACGAGCAGTTCGCGCCGAACAGGCCGATCTGCAGCTTGTTGCCGGAATACATGGCGCGGCGCGATTGCAGGGAAGCGGCGTGCACGGGCGTACCCTTTTTCTTTTTCCCCTCCCCCTTGTGGGGAGGGGCAGGGGTGGGGGTCGGGAGGATTTATAAAGGTGTCGACGCTCTCGCGTCACCTCCCACTTCCCCACCCTACCCTCCCCACGAGGGGGAGGGGAAACATCATTGCTGGTTGAGCGCCGCGCGCACCCGCGCCACCACCTCGGGTGTCGTATGGGCGAGCGCCGCGACCGCGGCCTGGACCTGCTCGCCGCTGAGCGGATCGACCTCGAAGCCGATCCTGGTGGCGTCCGCGATAAATCCTTCGTCCGTCATGGTGGCATCGAAGGCGCGGCGCAGTGCCTCGACCCGCTCCGCCGGCACATCCGGCGGCAGGAAATAGGGCCGGCCGTATTCGGTGCGGCCGAACAAGAGCAGCAGCGCCTGGCGGTCGGCGTCCGACTTGGCGAGGTCGAGCATCAGCGGCACGTCGGGCAACAGGCGATGCCGCGTCGCGCCGAACTGGGCGATCACCGTGATCTTCTTCTCCGTCACCCATTGCGGCACTTGCGCGTTCAAGGCGAACCAACCGAAGCCGGCGACACCCTCGATCTCGCCGCGCTCCAGCGCCTCGTTCATTTGCGGCGTCGAAGCGTAGCCCGGCACGATCTTGAATTTGGTGCCGAGCACCGCGTTGGTCAGCTGCGGGAAGTCGTTCATGGTGGTGCCCGGCGTGGTGGCGCCGACCACGAGTTGTTTGCTCATCACCTCGGCGAGGTTTTGCACCGGCGCGGTGTGCCAGACATAGGCGACGTAAGGCTCGCTGTGGGTCGAGCCGAGCCAGATCAGTTTTGCCGCATCGAAACGCGCCGCCGCCGGCTGCAACAGCGGCGCCGCCGGAATGCCGTTGAGCGGCACGCCGATCGCGGTGCCGTCGTTCGGGCCGAGCGCGTAAAGCTGGTTGACCATGAGCAGCCCGCCGGCGGTCGGCTGGTTCTGCACGATGATGCTCGGCGAGCCCGGGATATGCGCGCCGATGTGCCGCGCCACGATACGGGCGAGCAGATCATAGGTGCCGCCCGGCGCCGAGCCGACGATGAAGCGGATCTGCTTGCCGCGGTAGAAGTTTCCGACGTCGTCGGCGGCGTGGGCCGGAGCGGCAGCGAGCACCAACAAAAGTAACAGCGCGAGCAAGCGTACGGGCATGCCCTCTCCCCTTGCGGGAGAGGGCAGCGCAGAAGCGTCAGCAAACGCGACTGGGTGAGGGCCCGCGGCCCAACCCCTCACCCGGCTGTGGGTATTGCGCCGCCGAGTGGCCCTCTCCCGCAAGGGGAGAGGGCATGACGACGACGCCTCGCCACGGCTGATCATTTCCAAAGCATCTTCGTCGCCAGGTCAGCGCCCTGACGTAAGGCCTTGAATTTTTCCCAGACCACGGTGGGATGCACTTCGGTGCGGTACAAAGCTTGCGAGGAAAAGCCGCAGTCGGCGGCGGCGATGACGTTCTCGCGGCCGACCAGCTTGGCGAAGCGCACGATGCGCTCGGCGATCAGTTCCGGATGCTCGACGATGTTGCTGGCATGCGTGATCATGCCCGGACAGATCACCTTGCCGTCGGCGAGTTTTACGCGTTCGAACAGATGGTATTCGTGCTCGTGGCGCGGATTGGCGGCTTCGAAGCTATAAGAGCCGGCATCGATCTTGAGCACGTAGTCGATGATATCGGCGAGCGCCGCCTCGTAGAGCCGCGGGCCTTCGTTGATGCCGTAGCAGGTGTGGAAGCGCACCTTTTCCGGCGCAATGCCCTTGAGCGCGGTGTTGGTCGCCTCGACATAAATTTCGGCGCGGCGCCGCATCTGCGCGCGGTCGAGATCGGGCTCGAAGAAGATATCAGGCAGGAACGGATCGTCGATCTGCACCAGAATGCCGGCGTCGGCGATGGCGCGGTATTCCTTGCCGAGCTCGGCGGCGAGTGCGTGGAAATACTCCTCGTCGGACTTGTAATATTCGTTGATGCCGACGCCCGACGGCGCGGTCGCCGGCAGGAAGACGCGATGGTTCGGCACGCCGGCGGCGGCGGCCGCCTTTTTGACGTTGTCGATATCGATCTGTACGAGTTTCTCGCCGCGATATTTCACCGGCGCGATGCACACCACTGGCGCCAGGCCGACGATAGCACCGCCCATCATCGCCTGCTTGAAATACTCGGCATAATATTCCGGAAACGCCGCGACCTCCTGCTGGAACAGCTTCATCTTCTGGTCGGGGCGGCGCTCAAAGCCTTCGAGGCGCTCCTGGATGTAGGTGAAGAAACCGGGCTTTGAAAATTCGCCGTCGGTGACGATGTCGATGCCGCATTCGGCCTGCTTGCGCACGGTGTCCTTGACCGCGTCGGCCAGCAGCACCGCGTAGGCCGCTCGATCGTAGGATTGGCCGGAATATTTCGCCTTCATCAGATCGAGCAGCGCGTGCGGGCGCGGCAGGCTGCCGATATGGGTGGTCTGGATGCGGTCGGTGTTTTGCTGCAACGTCATGGTTCGCTCATGCGGGTATGTGGGTGGCGGCCGAATTTTTGGTGGCGAGGTTTTCGAACAAACGACCGTGGCAGTTGCGCCGGTCGGTGATGCCGAGAAGCGACAGCGCCTCCCAAATCACCGCCTGATTGCTGGTCACCACCGGGCGGCCGAGCTTTTGCTCGATCTCCTCGATGACCGGGAACACCGAAATGTTGGCGCAGCTCAGCAAATAGGCGTCGGCATCGGGCCGCGCCGCCTCGAGCGCGCGGTCGCGCCAGAATTGCGGCGGCGTCGCGCAATATTCGTCGCTGCCTTTCATGGCGAAACCGCGGGCGTGCACCACCGCATAGCCGGCCTCGCGCAAAAAGCCTGCTTCCTCTTCGGTGACGTGCGCGCTGTAGGGCGTCAGCAGCACGATGCGGCGCGCGCCGAGCACGTCAAAAGCATGGCGGATGGCGCTCGCCGTCGTCGTCACATGGCTTGCGCCGGCATCGCGCAACGCGCCGAGAAGTTTTGCCTCGCCTGCAATACCCTCCGACGTCGAATTCGCGGTGCAATGGAAGGCGACCGCATCGCAGCGGGCGTCGGTGAGCGTGGCCGCCGTCTCCTTGACCTGCGGCAGCAGCGCGTCGAGGCCGACGCGATGCGCCCCGGTCATGCGCAGCCGCGCCACGTGCGCCGTCACGCCCGGCGGCACGTGGCGCACCATTTCCTCTTCCACCATGCGGTTCGAGGACGGGATGATCAATCCGATGCGCGCCGTCATGCCGCTGACCTCGGCGTTTCCCAAATGTGTTCCCACTTCGGAATCTAGCCTAGCATGGCGCCGCAACCACCGGGAGCACGGACCGTCAAGGAAGTCGAGCTTGAGCCTCGGCAATGACTACGACACCTTCAGCAACACATCCGCCAGCCATTGCGGCTGATCGATCATCACGTCGTGGCCGGTGTCGTCGTTGACGAAGGTCTGCCACGTCGGGTCGGCCTTGCATTCGGCGAGCGCCTTGTCGAACGCGGCTTGCGGATATTTCGCGGCGCGAATGTAGGTCTTCTTCGCGATCGTCTCGCGCTTGCCGGTGAGCGCGATCGGCTGAGTCGCGACCCCGTTCGGCTGCAGCGTCAGCTTGGAATCGATCCAGGCGTAATCCTTCTCACTGACCGAAAACGTCTTCGCCGGCGGCCCCTTGCGGCCGGGCTCGCCCTTGGCCACCGCCGCCTCCAGCGCCTTGCGGCTGAACTCGGAGGCGAAGTCGGTGCCCCTCTGCCCGTTCTCCGGCTTGAACGCGTCGAGCCAGACGATCGCTGCGACGCGGTCGTGGATCCGTTCGAGCGCACCCGAGGCCGGCCAGCCGCCATAGGAATGGGCGACCAGGCAGATGCCGTTGAGATCTTCCCACGTCACCAGATTGACGATGTCGGCGATGTGGGTGTCGAGGATCACGTCCTTGCTCAGAAGATGCGAGCGATCGCCATTGCCGGTGAGCGATTGCGCAAAAACCTTGTGGCCGTGCTTTTCCAGAATGTCGGCAACGCGCCGCCAGCACCAGCCGCCGTGCCAGGCGCCGTGAACCAGCACGAATGTCTTGCGTTCGTTCGCCTGCGGCATCGCCTGCGTCGCCTCGAGCGCCGCCACGCCGACCGCCGCCGCACCGAGCGCCGCGCGGCGCGTGATCGGATTGTTCGCCATCGTGTCCTCCCGCTTCCACCTTTGCGCGCATCATAGCCGCAACGCGGTTACGGTGAACATCTAAAAACTTCCGCGTTGCGCGCGGCGGAGTGGCCAAACGACGGCGATCAACCCGAGCTTAGCGTGCCGAGAACATCGGCGCGCTCGAGCGTGGCCCGCAACGCCTCGTCGGAGACATGGGTGTAAATCTCCGTGGTCGCGATGCTTGAATGGCCCAAAAGCCGTTGCACGAAACGGATGTCGACGCCGGTCTCGATCAGGAGCGTCGCCGCGGTATGTCTGAGCATGTGCGGCGTGACCCGGCGAGCCAGGCCGGCGTCGTTCGCAAGCCTGCGCAATTTTGAGCGTACCGATTGCGGCCGCATGGGGGAGCCGTAACGATTCACGAAAAGCGCGCCCGCGCCGATTTGCGATTTTCGAAGATGGGCGATGAGCCGCTGCAAATCCTTCCGCAAGCTCGGATCGGTGACATAGGCGACGCGATCCCGCGCGCCTTTGCCTTGGATGCGCACGGTCGAGCAATCCGGCGACAGATCTTCCAACTTGAGCTTGCACAATTCGCCGACCCGCATTCCGGTGGCAACCATCAGCCGGACGACGGTCCGGAAAACCTGCTCTCCGTCGTCGGCCCGTTCGAAGTCCGCATTCCGGGACGACAGCAGGAAGGCGGCTTCGCCCCGCGATAAGGTGCGCGGCAGCCGCCTGCGGCGCGGCAACAGCGGACGCCAATTCGCAAACGGGTCCGGGCATTCCTGTTTCTCGCAGGCACGCCGAAAAAACGCGCGCAGGCAGGCAAATCTTCTACGGACAGTAGCGACGGTCAGCTTGCGCAACCCGACCATGTCCTCGAGATATTCTTTCAACAAAGCCAAAGACACGTCGCCGATGGCGACATCGGCCTTGAGCCATTTCCGAAAATCCCTCAGATCGGCCGCATAGGCCTGCACGCTATGCCCCGAAAGCTGCCGCTCCAGGGCACAGAACCGTAAGAACTCACCGACCGCTACGCCGAACTGCATTTCGCTCTCCTGTTACCGGATGGCGAGAGTGTGCGGCGGCGGGAGTGCAGAGGCCAGAGGAAGAGTGATTACAACTCTTAGCTGAGAAAAGGCAAGCTTTGCACGACTGAAAACATCTTCCTCCGCGTGCAAATAACCAGGAATTATGGCCGGCAGCGAAATCCGTCTATTTGACCGGGAATTAGAAAAGAAGGCGGTCCGAGACTTCCTTCAACGCACCGACAAACCCTTCCTGCTCTTGACGGGAGAGAGCGGCGTTGGGAAGTCGACGCTGACATACGCCGTATGTATGTCGGAATTTGGAATCGAAGGCTTCAGAAGGTTTTCGTTTAAGGGAGGGACGGGACTTGGGTACGCGAGCCTAAGAGACTTTCTGAGTGAAACTTATAAAAGTTGCCGCGCTGGCGGCTCTTTGAAGCTACCTTTTACAATCAACAGTGTAACATTGGGCTTCTCTTACGTATTGACAACATCAACTTCATTCTCGACCAAGAAGACAAAGGTCGACAGCCGCTACATTATGCAATTTTGCAAGGTTTTGCACGAAAAGGGATACCAAGCGATCATCGTTCAAAATACAGAGCTCGTAAGTGAGCAGGATGACTTTGAAATAATTGCGACAATCATTGACTCCAAGAACCTACCTTTGAAGTTCATTTTTGAATTTGGCTCACTCAAACCATCACAGCGAACTTTAACGTCCTTTTTTGAAAACGCGCCGACCGTCCACTGTCTTACGATAAACCCTTTTGCTGAGGATATCGCGCGTACTTACTATGGTCACATCCATCGCACTCCCGCGCCTAGTGATCTGATGTTGCGTACTAGGGGCCTTCCTCTGCTTATCGAACAAAAGAGGCCGCTAGATTACTGCGAGGAAGCCGTTAGTGCGGCGGCCGCCTCCATCGAAGCGCTGCCTGTCGAGCAGAGTCGAATTCTCGCATTGATATATGTCTGTGGCGGCAGCGTTCGCATCTCATTTGTTCAAGAAATTCTTGATTCAGGTAACGTTGATGACGAGATCGATTCGCTGGTGTTTAAGAGAATAGTAGTCACAAGAGACGGCTTCGCTCAATTCCGCCATCATGCCTTTTACCTTTATTTCGATGCGCTCGCCGAAGATGACGTTATTTTTAGAATGCGTGAGTCGATTTGTAAGCTTGCAGGCGACCTGCAGACTCGCCCGACGCATGAACTTATCATAATCGGTTCCAATGCCATCTCCCTTGGCAGAGAAAAATTAGTCGGTGATCTTCTACAACGAGTGTTGAGCATCTGCTTCGAAAGGGCATCGTTCGGCGCGATAGCCAGGTTATTTGAGGCTGCGTCACGAAGAGGAATAAGTATTCAGGCAGTAGAGGCCCGTTACCAAATAGCCCAGTCTTATGTTCTTTTAGGGGACGGTGGATCAGCCTACGATGTGCTTCAATCGCAATCAGGTCAATCTAATCCTTCCGTAATTGTGAACAGATTAGTATTGGCGCAAGCCCAGTACGAAGCGAATTTGTTTGATGCATCAAACGAAACGATCAAATCGATCATTTTCGATTGCAACGGCAAATTGGAGGTAGTCGCTCACGGGCAACTTGCATCAAATGCGATCGCCCTAGGATCTTTCGGCGCCGCGCGGGAGCACTATACCTTTGCTCGCGATTCCGCGCAGAGCCTGGGTGACATTTTCCTGGAATTCGAGGTAATTCGCTTGTCCCCGAAGATTCACGACAAGAGTATTGCGATTGCGGAGTTGCGTGACGTCGAACACACATCGCTGCCGAAACTTTTTCCACTGACCTTTGCGAAGTGTATGCACAATCGCGGGGTTGCTCGTTTGCTTAGATTTCGCGATGTTTCTGGAGCGGCCGACATAAATGTCGCAAAAAATATATTTGAGAGTTATCAGGCGCACATAGTCACATATAGCCTCACAATGCAGGGTCTTATCGCCATGATTGAGCGCAAATATAGGGACGCCGAAGCAATAATGCTTGATGCGCTCAATCTTGCAATAAATAGGTACGAGCGATTCACGCTTTTGAGCAATTTGGGCGCGATTTCGGTGCTCACTGGAGACTTTTCAGCTGCAGAAGCGCGTTTTAGTGACGCCAAGTGGGCATTGCGGAGCGGGGTGCGACCTCTTCTCGATCCCGATCTCGTGGCAGATGCAGAGTTCAATCTGGCTCTTATCGCAGCAATAACTGGGCGGTTTGCGGAGGCGAAAGATATCCTCGATGGCGTGACGCTTCCCTCAACAACCAGCTTTTATGATGCCGTGCAGGAGCGCTTGAGCTGGCTCAAAGCCAATGTCAAAGACAAGCAAAAAATTGTTGAGTTGAGGGTTGGTACAAGCGTCGAACCTGATTGGCTGATAAGAGAATTCCGCTGCGCGTTGGGCACACTGAGCTTCTACGATTTTTCGATCAATATCTCAGCTTTGGGCCAATTTTAATGGATTTTGACGCTCAAAGGATTCTTCTAACAACTCGCGAAAAAAATCGGCTCGCGAATACCCTCTAGATTGAGACAGAGAAGTAAACGTCCAGCCCGTCATAAATGGTGTACAATTCACATCAATGACTTTATACGCTCCTTCTCGATCGCGGCGGAAATCAATTCTGCAGTAGTCTTTGATGCCCAAGACGCCTATGATCTGTCGTGCATCTGCATCCAATTGTGGATCATAAAACTGTTCTTGACTTAACGTCCGACCTGGAAAAACGTCTTTTATTGACTGATCTATGAAGGGGCCGTCATATATCTGTTCAAAAGCAATCAACTCCCACTGATCAAAATGGGCGGCGCCCACGGTATACTCTCGTCCGCCGATATATTCCTCTACCAGAACCTCAGAAATTCCCCGTTCGAACATGCGTTCTATTTTCTCGGTTGTCTCGACCACCGAGGTAGACAAGGGGAAGATATCGGAAAATCCAGCGCTATTACCGAGGTGTGCGGCCTTGACGAAATGGGGCAATAAAACCTCCGAGACCTTACTGCGAACATGGCTCACGGACAAATCGACATTGCGACTGGTGAATGTTCGCCATTGCGGCGTCGGGATTTCCGCCGCGCCCAATATCGATTTCCAATGATCTTTGTGCTGACAAATTCCCTGAGTGTAAGCGCGCGATCCAAAATACGGCCAGTCAAATAGTTGGCAAAGCGCCGGAATCAATCCGCCTAAGAAATCTTGTTCGCCGTCAGAAAGATTCCAGAAAATAAAGTCGCGGCTTTTATCGTCGAGGAACGTTTTTAAATAAGCGCGCGTGGCTACTGATATTTCGTGACTCTCGACGGTAAGGCCCGATCCGGTGAGGAGGTCGCGAAGCATGATGATTTCGTCATCAGGAGGCAGTGCACGGGCATAATCTGCGTGTAAGCCACTTGCAGCATGACGTCGCAGCCATTCTGAGCGGCTTTCGAAAACTAGAATTGCGCGTTGCAGCGGTGTCCGACCGGCCATAATTCCTGGTTATGCTTCTGTGAGGCGAGCGCCGTAAGACGATTTGGTGCAACAATGTCACGAACCCGGCCTTTCTTCAACCGCAAGTAAGGGGCGCCACGGGTGCGCCACCGCATTGCCGAAGGTATAATTGGCTAGTCTTCTGCCTCGGAGGAAACATTATGCCCCAAATTTATTTCGCCGCAGCTATATTGCTATCTGCCCTTGCCCCCGCCTCCGCCCAAACCCCCTACCCCACCCGCCCCATCCACATCATCGTCCCCTTCCCCGCCGGTGGGCCGTCCGACGTGCTGGCGCGGCTCATTGGCGACAAGATGAGCGTCGACTTTCAGCAGCCGGTGGTGGTCGAGAACCGGCCCGGGGCCAATACGGTGATCGGCGCGGAGACGGCGGCGAAGGCCTCGCCTGATGGCTACACGCTCCTGATGGCGATCGATTCGACGCTGGTGATGAATCAGTATCTCTATAAGACGCTGCCCTACGATCCGATCGGCGATTTTGCGCCGATCTCGCTGGTGGCGAAGACAATTGGCCTCCTCGTGGTCAATGCGCAGAGCGATTACAAATCGGTGAAGGATTTGATCGCCAAGGCCAAGGCCGCGCCGGGCAAGCTCAATTACGGCGCCGGCACCATCTCGACAAAACTGCAGGGCTATCTGTTCAACGACGCGGCCGGCGTCGATACCGTGCTGGTGCCTTACAACGGCAGCTCGGAAGTGGCGCACGGCATTTTGACCAAGAGCGTCGATTTCGTGTTCGACGGGCCGTCGGCGGAATTGCCGTTGATCCAGTCGGGCGACTTGCGCGCGCTCGCCAAGCTCGATGCCCGCGCGTTTCCGGCGCTGCCCGATCTGCCGACGCTCGACGCGGCAGCCGACCTGCACCTCGGCAATCTCACGGTCTGGCTCGGGCTCGCGGCGCCGCGCGGCACGCCCGCGGCCGTTATCGACAAGCTGCAAGGCGAGACCGCGAAAATTCTCAACGATCCCGCCATCAAGGCGCGCGCCGACGCCGTGGGACTATATCTGTCGTCGAGCACGCCCGCGGAATTTGCCGATTTCATCAAGACCGAGGCGGCGCGCTGGCAGCCCGTGGTGAAGAAAAGCGGTTTGCATTTTGACTAGGCCGATCAATTGGGCGTAACGCTGCGCCCGCGATCAATAAAGGCCAGAACCATGCATGCACGTTTCGTCATAGCGGCGATGGCCGCCACGGTTTGCCTCTGCTCCGTCGTGCTCGCGCAGGACGATTCCTATCCCACCCATTCGGTGCGGCTGATCGTATCGTCGTTGCCGGGCGGCAATCCCGACGTTTTGGGGCGCTTGCTGGCGGACCGGATGAGCAACGATTTCGGCAAGAGCTTTGCCGTCGAAAACGTCACCGGCGCCGGCGGGGCACTGTCGGCGATTGCCGCGGCAAAAGCCGCGCCCGACGGTTACACCCTGTATTTGGGCGACACCGGCATCATGGCGATCAACCCGCTGCTCAATCCCGACGTGGGTTACGACCCTATGAAGGATTTCACGCCGATCACCGGGCTCGTCGGTTTACCGACCATCCTGGTGGCCAACCCCAAGGTGCCAGCCGCGACGCTGTCGGACTTCATTGCGCTCGCCAAACAGGAGCCCGGCAAGATCACCTACGGCTCGGCCGGCATCGGGTCGATCCATCACATGACCATGGCGATCTTTGCCGATCGCGTCGGTATCGACGTCCTGCATGTGCCGTATCGCGCCGGCACCGCCATGGTGAACGGCCTCCTGACCGGCGAAATCCAGGTCGGCTGGTCCGGCATTCCCAACGTGCAGGCGCTGATCGCCGGCGGCCAATTGCGCGGCTATTGCATCAGCGTGCTGCAGCGCTCGGCGTCGACGCCGGCGATCCCGACCTGCGACGAACTGGGCATCAAGGGTTTCGACGTTGCCACCGTGATGGGCATGCTCGCGCCGGTGGGGATCTCGGCGAAGATCGTGGCCCGGCTGCAGGCCGAAATCGCCAAGGTCATGCGCGAGCCCGCCATGGCCGCGCGCATGGACCAGCTCGGCATGGTGATGGCAGAGAACGGCACTGCGAACTATATCGAGTTTCGCAAGCAGGATGCCGAACGTTACGCCACCATCGTGCGCAAGCTGAATTTGCAGATCGCCAAGTGAGGAGGCATCGTCATGTCGACGGCGGCAACGATGACGGATTTGCGGAACCTTCGCGTCGATCAGGTCGGCGGCTTGTGCGCGCCGGCCGCGCTGCGCCGGGTCTTTGACGAATACAAACGCGGCGACGCTGGCGAGAGCGAGCTCGACCGCGCCAAGGACGACGCCATCCGTCACGTGCTCGCCAAGCAAGAGGCGATCGGATATCCGATCCTCACCGACGGCGAGCTGCGGCGGCGCAATTTCCAGGAAAGCTTCAGCGAAGCGGTCTCAGGGTTCGAGGTCCCGGCCGAAGACAAATCGATGGAAGGCGTGAGCCTGCAGCCGTATGCGCGCGCCGAGCAGAATTTCAGCGCGCCCGGCCCGGCGATCAGGACCCGGCGCCGCGTCGTCGAGCGGCTCCGCCTGGTGCGCAACGTGCCGCTCGCGGAATACCAATTCTCCAGCAAGATCGCGGCGAGGCCGGTCAAGGTAACGGTCTTGAGCCCCGACCGGATTTCGCAACGCTTCGACTGGCAGCAGTCCAAAGCCATTTACCCGGACATGGATGCGTTCCTTGCCGACGTCGTCAAAATCTCGCGGCAGATTATTCGCGAACTGATCGAGGCCGGCTGCCGTTACATTCAGATCGATGCGCCGGGCTATACCGCCTATGTCGACAAGGTTTCGCTCGACCGCATGCGCGCCCGCGGCGAGGACCCGGACGAAAACATGAAGCGTTCGATCGCGGCCGACAACGCCGTCATTGCCGGTTTCGACGGCGTCACCTTCGGCATTCATCTGTGCAAAGGCAATCCGCGAACCATCGATCCGGCGACCGGCAAGGTCATGCCGCAATGGCATCGCGAGGGGCACTATGACGGCATCGCCGAGCGGCTGTTCGCGCAGTTGAAGCACGACCGGCTGCTGCTCGAATATGACGACGAGCGCTCCGGCAGCTTTGCGCCGCTGCGCTACGTGCCCAAAGAGAAGATCGTGGTGCTCGGCCTCGTCACCACCAAGCGCGCCGATCTGGAGAGTTTTGATCTGTTGCGGCGGCGGATCGACGAGGCGACCAAATATCTGCCGGCCGAGCAATTGGCGCTGAGCCCGCAATGCGGCTTTGGCGGCCTCGACAGTATTTCAATTCCGGAGGAGGACCAGTGGCGCAAATTCGAACGCATTCTCGAGACCGCGCGCCAAGTCTGGGGCTGACAAGTGTGGGGCTGACAAGTCTGGGGCTGACAAGTGTGGGGCTGACAAGTGTGGGATTGAAATGACTGGCGTGGACGTTTTCTCGCCGTTTCGCCTCGGCCCCCTGGACCTGCCGAACCGCGTGGTGATGGCGCCGATGACGCGCAACCGCGCCGGGCCCGGCAATGTGCCGACCGCGCTCAACGCCACTTATTATGCCCAGCGTGCCGGCGCCGGATTGATCATCAGCGAAGCCACGCAAGTGTCGCCGCAGGGCGTCGCCTATCCGGGCACGCCGGGCATCCACAGCGCCGAGCAAGTCGCCGGCTGGAAGCTCGTTACCGACGCGGTCCACGGCGCCGGCGGGAGGATTTTCCTGCAGCTCTGGCATGTTGGGCGCATCTCGCATCCGTCGATGCAGCCGGGCGGCGCGCTTCCGGTCGCGCCGTCGGCCATCGCGCCGGCGGGCCAGGCGTGGACGACGAACGGCATGGAAGCTTTCGTCTCCCCGCGCGCGCTGGAGACGAGCGAAATCCCCGGCATCGTCGAGGATTTTCGCCGCGGCGCGGCCAACGCTCGCGACGCCGGCTTCGACGGCGTCGAGCTGCATGGCGCCAATGGCTATCTGATCGATCAATTCCTGCGCGACAGCACCAACAAGCGAACCGATCGTTATGGCGGCAGCGCGTCGAACCGCGCGCGCTTTTTGATCGAGGTGACGGAGGCGCTGATCGGCGAATGGGGCGGCGAGCGGGTCGGCGTGCGACTGTCACCGACCAATCCATATAATGACATCGCCGACAGCCATCCGGCGGCGACGTTTTCGACCGCGGCGCGCGAGCTCGACCGGCTCGGCATCGCCTATCTGCACATCGTCGAGCCGGGGCCGGGCGATCCGGTGGCCGCGGGCGAAATGCCCGATATCCGTTTCTTCCGAAACATCTGGCGCGGGCCGCTCATCGCCAACAAGGGCTACGATCTCGAACGGGCGAACGCGGTGCTGCGCGACGGCACCGCCGACTTAGTGTCGTTCGCCGCGCTCTATCTCGCAAATCCCGATCTCGACCAACGTTTCCGCAGGGGCGGCCCGTTCAATCCGCCGGACCGCAAGACATTCTACGGCGGCGCCGCGAAGGGCTATACGGATTATCCGGCGCTACCCGTTTAGCCCTCACTCCACTCCACCTCACTTAGCCCTCCCCCTTGTGGGGAGGGTGGGGTGGGGGTCGTGAGGTGACGTGAGAGCGTCGACGCTGTTACAGAACCTCCCGACCCCCACCCCTACCCCTCCCCACAAGGGGGAGGGGAAAGTTACGTCCCCAACTGCCCGGCCAAATCCTCGAGACTCTTCGCCGCGAAATCGACCTTCTCGCCGGGCGCCGTCTCGCCGCGGCCGGGGCCGTGCTCGTTGGGGCGCGCGATGTGGCCGGTGCGTAGCCCGAGCGCCGCCGCCGCCATGAGATCTTTGGTGTGGGCGGCGACCATCATGCACTCGTGCGGCGGCAGATCGAGCGCTTGCGCGGCGGCGAGATAGACCCGTGGTTTTGGCTTGTAGTCGCCGGCGATCTCCGAACCGAGAATGGCGTCCCACGGCAGATTGTTGCGCCGCGCCAGATCGACCATCAGCGAAATGTTGCCGTTCGACACCGGCGCCAGCATGTATTTGCGTTTGAGCCGCGCCATCCCGGGCGGCACGTCGGGCCAGGCATCGAGCCGATGCCACGCCAGATTGAGGTCGCGGCGCTGCTCTTCGCTGAGCGTGCCGACATGAAAGCGCGGCAGGATCAGCTCGAGATTGCGCCGGTGCAGTATGTCGAGCTTGCAGAACGGTATGCGGCCGGAGCGCACCTCGTCCATGGCGCCCTGATATTCGCCGCGCCAGGCGTCGGCGAAGACCGGCCAATCGAGCGTAAAACCCAAGGGTTTCAGCATCGCCTCGGCCTCGCGCGCGATCGAGCTGCGCCAATCGACCAGGGTGCCGAACACGTCGAAGAACAGGGCTTTCACGGAAACGGCCATGGGACACTCCTAGCGCGATCCACTCCATGATGCCAAAACAAGCGCCGAATAGCTTGCGGGAAAACATCGGAGCCAACCATGCCGAATCAAACGATTGCCGAATTGCTGCACGAGCTGATCGTCTCGACGCGCATCATGGCCAACGAGAAAGTGCTCGACGCCTTCGGCCATGTCAGCGTGCGCCATCCGGGCGATCCAAAACGCTATTTCATCCCGCGCCACCGCGCGCCCGAACTGGCGGAAATTTCCGACATCGTCGAGCTCAACCTCGATTCCGAGCCGATCCGGCCGACCGAATTCCGCCTCTACAGCGAGCGGGTGATCCACGGCGAAATCTACAAGGCGCGGCCGGAGGTCAATGCGGTGGTCCATCACCACGCCCACGCCGTGCTGCCTTTTGCCATTTCCGGCCGCGAGATGGTGCCGGTATTCCATCTCGGCGCCGTCATCGGCCAGGTGCCGTTCTGGGACCAGCGCGACGAGTTCGGCGACACCAACATGCTGGTGATCAAGCCCGAGGAAGGCGCCTCCCTCGCCCGTGCGCTCGGCCCGCATTGGATGGTGCTGATGCGCCGCCATGGCGCCACCGTCGCCGGCTTGAGCTTGCGCGAACTGACCTTCCGCACCGTGTTCGGCTGCGACAACGCCAAGCTATTGAGCCAGGCCATCGCACACGGCCACGTGGATTCGCTCTCTCCGGGCGAAGCCAAACTCACCTCGGCGCATCAATTGCGGCCGCCGTCCATGGGCCGCGCCTGGGACTATTGGGTACGCCAGGTGGAGAAGGCCGGTTTGATGCCGGCGCGGCGTGCGGCGGCCGCCAAACCCGCTGCGCCGAAGCCGGCGAAGAAAAGTCGGGCCAAGGCCAAGAAGCGCCGGTAGCGCGCCGCCCTCGCCTCGTTCATTATGGCGTCCCGCCCATTGCCGGCTCCGCCGTCACGATAGAACAATCACCAAGGACGCCCGTCCGCTGTCACAAGAGGAAACATCCATGGCCGACATGCAATCGCCTCGCCTGCCCAAGCTCGATGAGAGCACCCTGAACCCCGACCAGCGGGCGCTGGCGCAATCCATCGCGTCGGGTCCGCGCGGTCAGTTCAAGATGTCGGGACCGTTCGCCATCTATCTGCATTCGCCGACCTTCGGCGAGCTTGCGCAAAAGCTCGGCGGGCATTTGCGCTTCAAGACCAGCGTGTCGCCGCGGCTGTCGGAATTCGCCATTCTGTGCACCGCCCAGCAGTGGAAGGCGCAATACGAATGGGCGATGCACGCGCCGATGGCCGAGAAGGCCGGCGTCAAGCCGGAAACCATTGCCGCCATCCAGGCCGGCCGCGCACCGAAAAAGGCGCCGAAGGACGAAATGGCGATCTATGATTTCGTCAAAGAGCTTTACGCGAAGAAGCGCGTCGGCACCGGTGCCTACAACAAGGTGAAGAAAATTCTCGGCGACGCCGGCGTCGTCGAGCTGGTCGGCATCCTTGGCTACTACGCCATGGTGTCGATGACGCTCAACACCTTCAAGGCGCCGCTGCCGCAAGGCATGAAGGCGCCGTTCAAGGAAGGCAAATAGCGCCGCGCTACGGCTTGTTCATCTGCATGCCGCCGCCGCCTTGCATCTGCATGCCGCCACCGCCTTGCATTTGCATGGTGCCGCCGCCGGCGGGAACGCCGGGCGCGGCGGCGCCGATGGCGGCGATCGGATAGTCGACGTCGACGGAGCCTGCGGCGTCGAACTTCAGCGTCGCCTTCACGGTCTTGCCCTGCTCCAGCGGGTGTTTGAGGTTGACCAGCATGACATGAAGGCCGCCCGGCTTGAGCGTGACCGTCTCACCCGGCTTGATTTCGAGGCCGCCTTCGACCGGCCGCATCTGCATCACGCCGTTGCTCATGACCATGGTGTGGATCTGGCATTCGGCGCTGGCGTCGCTCGATACGCAGCTGACCTTGTCGGGCGTCTTGCCGGTGTTGGTGATCGTCATATAGGCGGCGCCAGTGCTGGCGCCTTTCGGCGTCGCCCGCGCCCAGGGTGCGGTGATCTGGATCGCGCCGACATTATAGTCCGTGGCCTGGGCGGCCGACGCCGAGAACTGCGTCAGGGCGAGTGCGCCGGCGGCGGCGAGCCAAATATTTCTCCTAGCGATGCTTGTCATAGAAATTTCTCCGTCGAGTCTGTCGCGCCCTGCTCATCGATTCTAGGCCAGTTCCCGGCGCCTTGAAATGCAAAGAACGCAATGCCGGGCCTTGGCGCACGGATAAGCGGATAATCTGTGCTTAGAAAACGCCCGGCAACGCGCTATTCTAGATCAGAAGACGGACGACGGAGGACAGACGACGGAAAGAAGGGGCGGCGATCTATCTGTCCTCCGTCCTCTGTCGTCATATCGCACGGTGACCTTTACGTGGTGCAGGACCAGCCAAATCCGAACGACGGCTCCGGGCAGATCCTGCGCTTCCAATTGCGCCGCCGCCTTGGCATGCCGGCGCCGCGCCATGCGCCGATCGCGCCGGACGGCGGCGAAGCGGTCGACGATCTCGCCGCTTTCGAGGAAGAAGACGGCCACATCGACTATCGGCACCGCATGCTGATGAACGTCATCGCGGTGGTGATCGTGTCGGTGCTCATCAGCGCCGGCGTGTGGATCGCCGACACCATCGCCGCCATGCAAAAGGCGCAGGATTGCGCCCTGCAAGGCCGGCAGAATTGCGCGCCGATCGAAGTCCCGTTGACCAAAAAATAATCAAACTACTTCAGTTGGTCGGCCACCCGCGCGACGCCGGCCATGGCGCAGGCCTCGTCGCCACCCGAGGTCGAGCCGCTGACGCCGACGGCGCCGATGGTGTCGTCGCCGACCTTGATCGGCACGCCGCCGCGCAACGCGATGACATGTTCGAGCTGGCGCTGGCCGGCAAGCTCCGACCCAGGCTCGGTGCGCGAAGCCCATTCCGCCGAGGTCCGGCCGAACGTGCGCGCCGTATAGGCCTTGCGCTGCGCCAGCTCGATATTGTGCGGCGCCGCCTTGTCGCCCTGCAGGAAGACGCGCAGCCGCCCGGCGCGGTCGACCACCGCCACCGAGACGCTGTTGCCGGCTTTTTCGCATTCGGCGACCGCCGTCTCAGCGATGGTCAGCGCCATTTTGAGCGATACGTCGCGCTGCATGAGCACCTGCGCGACGCCAGCCGCAGGCGGCGCAAGCACCATGGTCAGCGCTGCCAATCCGGCAAGCCCGAGCGCGTACCGCATGAGTTCCCTCCGCTTTGCCGCTTATGTTCCGGTGCAATCCGGCCGAGGCGGTCGAGAGGCGATGTTGGCGCTTTTCATGGCCCCGAACAAGGCGAGGATCGCCGCCGCGCCGGCCGCAATCCCATAGCCGGCACAGGGGCTTATCTCCGGGCACCGGCGCGATTTTGCCGCCGGACGCTCGCCGTTGAACTTGCCGGCATCCTTCGCTATACGGGGCGTTCGCGTCCTAAGGGGGCCCGGCACGGTCGGGCTTGCATGCGCCGGACCGGGGCCGGCGTCCATTCTCGCCGTGGCCGAAAAGAGCAGGTCTGATGTCCACCACGTTTGATAAAGTGGCTGAAATCATTGCGGAAACTTGCGACATTCCGCGTGAGAATATCAAGCCGGAAAGTCACGCCATCAACGATCTCGAGATCGACAGCCTCGATTTCCTCGACATCGCTTTCGCCATCGACAAGGCGTTCGGCATAAAACTGCCGCTCGAACAGTGGACGCAGGAAGTCAACGACGGCAAGGCGACGACCGATCAGTATTTCGTGCTGAAGAACCTGAGCGACCGCATCGACGAACTGATCGCCGCCAAGGGCGCCTGAGGCGCCATCATGCGCCTTGAATATTTTCAGATGCTCGACCGCATCGTCGACGTCGATGTCGGCGAGCGCCGCATTCGCACCGCCTGCACCATCCCCAAAGCCAATGAGAGCCCGGTCTTCGAAGGCCATTTCCCGGGCTATCCGCTGATGCCCGGCGTGCTGCTGATCGAATGCATGGCGCAGACGACGGGATGGCTTGCGAGCGCGCTGGCGAATTTCGACATCATGCCGATCCTCGCCGGCGTCAAGGAAGCCAAGATGCGCAGCGCGGTGTTTCCCGGCGATGAGCTCGAATTCGAAGGCCATGTGATCCACGAAGGCTCCGGCTTCACCGTCGCCGAAGTCAAAGGCCGCCGCCAGGGCAAGGGCGTGTGCGACGCCCAGATCACCTATCGCATGCTGCCCTACCCGAACCCGCAATTCCGCCAGGCGATCCGCGATTGGGCGGAGCGGCTGCAGTTTCCGTTCAAGGAGCCGGTGAAGTGAGCGCACGCCGCGAGGTGTGGATCACCGGCGTCGGGCTGTTGACGTGTCTCGGCGAGGGTATTGAGGCGAATTGGCAGCGCCTCGAGCGCGGCGACGCGCCGCCCTACGACGACAAGACTTTTGCGCCCTATATCGTGCATCCGCTGCCGGCGATGAGCTTTGACAAGCAGATCCCGAAAAAGGCCGATCAGCGCCAGATGGAGTTGTGGCAGCGCGCCGGCACTTATGCGGCCGGCCTCGCGCTCAGCGATGCCGGCATTGCCGGCAAGCCGGATCTCCTCGACCGCACCGACATGATCGTCGCCGCCGGCGGCGGCGAGCGCGATGTCGCCGCCGACAATGCGATCCTCGCCGGCGTGCGCAAGGCCAATCGCCCGGACGTTTTTCTCAACGAACGCCTGATGAGCGATCTGCGGCCGACGCTGTTTCTGGCGCAACTGCCCAATCTCTTGGCCGGCAATATCTCGCTGGTGCACGGCGTCGTCGGCTCCTCGCGCACCTTCATGGGGGAAGAGGCCGCAGGCGTTGACAGCGTCCGCGTCGCGCAGGCCCGCGTCGCCTCCGGCCAGAGCGAGCTGACCTTGGTCGGCGGCTCCTATAACGGCGCGCGCTGGGACGTGCTGCTGGCCTTCGAGCTTGGCCACGAGCTGCTGGCCGGAAAATTTGCGCCGGTTTGGGATCGCGGGCCCGATGGCGGCATCGCGTTCGCGACCATGGGGGCGTTTTTGGTGCTGGAAAGCCCCGAACACGCCCAAGCCCGCGGCGCCAAACCGCGGGCCCGGCTTTCCGAAATCCATTCCGACCGCAATTTGCGCGGGCCCGGCGAGACCGAGGCGGCGCTGCGCCGGCAGTGGGAATCAATCGCCGGCAAGGTCGACCGGGCGCATGCCGGCGTCATTTCCGGCGCCAGCGGGATAGAGCCCGCGACCTCGGCGGAACGCGGCGCGCTCAAGCACTTTGGCCTTCCCGTTCGCAATACCGGTACGTATATCGGGCATGGGGTCGAGACCCAGTTCCCGGCCAATCTGGGGATCGCCTGCGCCGCGCTCGAGCACGGCAAGCTGTTCGCGCCGGCCGGCAGCGGCGATACCGGCGATAGTCCGTCCGGGCTGTCGCAGGTTATCGTCACCAGCGTCGGCAATTGGCGCGGCGAAGGGCTAGCACTGGTCGAGCGGGTCGGTTGAAGAGGACTATCATGGGCAAGCGTGACAAAGCCGGTCGTCCCATCGTCGCCGTCACCGGCATCGGCGTCGTCAGCGCGCTTGGCGTCGGCAAAGAAGACAATTGGGCGAAACTGACCGCCGGGGAGTCCGGCATTCGCACCATCACCCGCTTCCCGACCGAGGGGCTGCGCACCACCATCGCCGGCGCCGTCAACGACCTCTACAAAGACTATATGTCGCCCGCCGAACTGTCGGAGCGCATCGCCATCGTCGCCGGCGAAGAGGCCATCGCCCAAGCCGGCATCGGCAGCAAGGCGCGCTTTCCGGGTCCGCTGTTCTTCGCCGCGCCGCCGCTCGAAATCGAGTGGCATTACCGCATCGCCATCGCCAACGCCGCGGGGCTGAAGGACGACGCCGGCTATGCGGAACTGACGGCAGTAGCCCGCGAGCCGCGATTTGCGCATATTCACGCGTCGATGAAATACGGCATCCTCAGCGAACGCCTCGCCGCGCATTTCGGCACCGAGGGCTCGCCGATCTCGCTCAACACCGCGTGCGCGTCGGGCGGCAGCGCCATCCAGCTCGGCGTCGAGGCGCTGCGCCGTGGCGAGTGCCAGGTTGCGCTCGCGGTCGGCGCCGACGGTTCGTTGACGCCGGAATCCCTGGTGCGCTTTTCGCTGCTCTCGGCGCTGTCGACCCAGAACGATCCGCCCGCACAGGCGTCAAAGCCGTTCTCGAAAAACCGTGACGGCTTCGTGCTGGCCGAAGGCGCCGCCGCCCTGGTGCTGGAAGATCTCGATTACGCCCAGGCGCGCGGCGCCCGCATCCTCGGCATCCTCGAAGGCTGCGGCGAAAAATCGGATTCGTTCCACCGCACCCGCTCGAGCCCCGACGGTAAGCCGATCATCGCCTGCATGAGGAACGCGCTGGCCGATGCCGGCATCGGGCCCGAAGACGTCGACTACATCAACGCCCACGGCACCTCGACGCCAGAGAACGACAAGATGGAATATCTCGGCGTCTCCACCGTGTTCGGCGAGCACATCCGCAACATCCCGATCTCGTCGAACAAATCGATGATCGGGCACGCACTGACCGCGGCCGGCGCGGTGGAGGCGGCGTTCAGCCTGCTGACGCTGGAGCACCAGCGCATCCCGCCGACCATCAATTACAGCGTGCCCGATCCGGCGATAACGCTCGACGTGGTGCCGAACAAGGCGCGCGACGCAAAAGTGCGGCGCGCCATCTCCAACTCGTTCGGCTTCGGCGGGCAAAACGTTTGTCTGGTCATGACCCGGGAGCCGGCGTGACCGGCGCCGCGGATACGATCGTAAGTGACCGCGCGGCGACGGCGCCGGGTAAAACCATGCGTGCGCTGACGCTGGTCAGCGACCGCAAGATCGAGCTGCTCGATGTCGCGGCGCCGCCTGCGCCGGCCGCGGGCGAAGTGCAGCTGCGCATCAAGGCGATCGGGCTGAACCACATCGACGTCTGGGGCTGGCGCGGCATGGCGTTTGCCAAACGCAAATTGCCGCTCATCGTCGGCGTCGAAGCGGCGGGCGAGATCGTCGCGGTCGGCGGCGATGTCACCACGAGCAAAGCGGGCGACCGCGTCGTGGCCTATGGCGCGCTCACCTGCGGTCACTGCAAAGCCTGCCGCGAGGGCCGCGATAATCTGTGCGAAAACGTCGCCGGCATCATGGGCTTTCATGTCGACGGCTTTGCCCGCGACTTGATCAACATGCCGGCGCGGCTGGTGGTGGCGATCCCGCAAAACGTCAGCTTCCGCGATGCTGCCTGCGCGCCGGTGGCGTTCGGCACCGTGCAGCACATGCTGTTCGACAACGCCAAGCTCGAGCCCGGCGAAACCATTTTGGTGCAAGCCGGCGGCTCGGGCATCGGCACCACCGCCATCAAAATGGCCAAGGCCATCGGCTGCACCGTGATCACCACCGTGGGCGACGACGCCAAGGCTGAAAAGGCCAAGGCGCTCGGCGCCGATCACGTCATCAATTACCGCACCGAGCGCTTCGAAACCTTGGTGCGCAAGCTCACCGGAAAAAAAGGCGTCGACGTCGCCTTCGAGCATGTCGGGCCGGACACGTTCAACGGCTCGCTGTTGTGCCTCAAGCGCGGCGGCCGGCTTGTCACCTGCGGCTCGACTTCGGGCCAGTCGATCACCATGAACCTGTTCCAGCTCTACTTGCAGCAGTACCGCATCGCCGGCTCGTTCGGCTGTTCGCTGCGCAATATCCGCGACAGCCTGGCCAAGATGGCGTCCGGTTTGCTGCCGGTGATCGACACCGAGGTGGCGCTGGCCGATTTCGAACAGGGCCTTGCCCGGCTCGAAAGCCGGCAGGTGTTCGGCAAGATCATCGTCAATTTCTAGGACGCATCCGCTTGAAGCCCGTGCTCGACCCGGCCCTCGGCGCGCTCGCAGTCGCGCTATTGCGCGCGGTGCACTGGATGGATCGCCGGCGTTCGGCGAATTTCGCCGGCGCCTTCATGCGCAAAGTAGGTCCGCTGCTCAAGGAGCATCGGCTCGGCCGCGAGAACTTGCGCGCCGCCTACCCGGAAAAATCCGGCGCCGAGATCGAAAAAATCCTCGGCGGAGTGTGGGACAATCTCGGCCGTCTCGCCGTCGAGTTCACCCATCTCGACGAGTTTTCCATCGCCGGCTTCGGTCCGCCGACGCGCGACGTCGTCACTTACCCGCCGGAAACGGCCGCGCGTTTCGAGCGCATCATGAGCGGCGGACAGGCGATGATCGGCTTTAGCGCCCATCTCGCCAACTGGGAAATTCCGGCCGTTGCCGCCACCAAGATGGGCGTCAAGTCCGCGCTCCTGTTCCGGCGGCCGGCAATCGCCGCGATCAGCAATCTCATCGTCAAGTTGCGCACGCCGCTGATGGGCGAGATGATTCCGACCACAATGGACGCACCGGTGCGGCTCGCCAGATTGCTGCAGTCCGGCGTCAATGTCGGGATGCAGGCCGACCAGCATTACACCCGCGGCGTCCAAGTGACGTTCTTCGGCCGCCCCTGCCTTGCCAATCCGCTGATCGCGAAGCTCGCCCAGCAAACCGGCGCGCCGATCCACGGCCTGCGCGTGGTGCGCAATGCCGACGGCAACAGCTTTTGGGGCGAGATCAGCGACGAAGTAAAACCCGCGCGCGACGCCGCCGGCAATTTCGACGTTGCCGGCACCATGCAGGCGGTGACGGCCGTGATCGAAGGCTGGGTGCGCGAATATCCCGAGCAATGGCTGTGGCTGCACCGCCGCTGGCGGTGATGGCTACAAAACAACCGCCACAGATCCTGTCCGGGGCGGTTGTTTTAGTTGCGTACGATCTTTTGTTTCAGCGCCAGCCCTTCATCGGCCATTCGAGCTTGCTGGTGGCGCGGTCCGCCGGCCACACCGAGACATATTCCTTGCCCTTGAGCTGGATCAGGAAGGTCGACGCCAAGATATTCTGGCCGGTGTCGTCGAATTTCACGCCATTGTAGCCGATCATCAGCTGATCGGGTTTCAGATCGGTCGCCTTGAGCGCGGCCTGGATCTTGTCGGGCTCGATCGAGCCGGCGCGGTTGATGGCGTCGGCCAGCACCAAGAAGCCCTGCATCCAGCGCGCGCTGGTGTCGTCGAGATCGCGGCCGTATTTGGCCTTGAACATCTGGTTGACGATAAAACTGTTGGCGCCCGGCTTGCCGATGTCGAAGGCGCTGCGGTTGAGCGCGCCCTGGGCGAGTTCGCCGACGTTGGGAACGAAACTCGGATCGGAGAAGCCGGCATCGTCGCCGAGGATCATCGGCGGCAGGTAGTCCAGATTCTTCATGGTCTTGAAATAGAGGATGATGTCCTGGGTATAGCTGATGAAGATCACCACGTCGGGCTGCAGGCTTTTGAGCTGCAGCACCTGCGCGGAAACATCCGAGCTGTTGGCGTTATAGGCGATCTGTGCCGCCACTTTGATGTTAGCGGTTTTCGCCGCATCGATGACGCTGGCCGAAACCGAGGTGCCGTAATCGGTGTTCTCGTTGACGATGGCGATGGAGTCGATTTTCTTGCCGGATTTCTTCAGCTCGTTGAGGAAATCCGCATAGGCCTTGGCGAAATCCGGCGCGAACGGCGTGGTGCGGAACGTCCATTTGAAGCCGCGCCCGGTGATGTTGGCCGCCACCGAATCCGCGACCAGATACGGCACGCCCTGCCGCTCGGCGACTGCGGTCGCAACGAGCGACACCGAAGAGTGATAGGAGCCGAGCATGGCGGCGACGTGGTCTTGGGTGATCAGGCGCACGGTCTGCTGCTGGCCGACCTGGGGATTGCCCTGGTGATCGGCCTCGTCGAGCTCGATCTTGGCGCCGCCGAGATTGGGCAGGCCGGCGGTGGCACCGAGCGGCAGGTTTTTCAGCTCCGGATAGGCGGTGTTGACGATGTCGGCTGCGAGGGTGACGGCGTCCTTGGCCGACTGGCCGGCGCTCGCGGCGTTGCCGGTCAACGGAAAGATGACGCCGATCTTCACGTTATCGGCTGCCTGCGCGGCGCCGCCGACGGCAATCGCCAGCACTGCGGCGACGATGGTCCCTGCCCTCATTGTTCTCTCCCTGATACCAAGTTTTGGCGCGTTCAAGTCCGACAGTATATCGCGTCCATTACGCACAGTATCGGATAAATTCGTCGGCGAAATTTAGATCAATTGGTCGGTTGCCAAAGCCAAATTGTGAAGACCTCTCGGCCAATTTCCGCATCCGTGCACTGCCGAAGCGACGAAAATCTTCCAGCGAGGCGCGGTGCCGAACACAGAGGATGCAACGATGAAATCTCTCAGTACGAAGCTCTTCTTGTCTGCTCTCGGCTTTGCGCTGCTTTCGGGCCCCGCCCTGGCGCAGAAGCCGGCCGATCAGTACCCGGTCGATCAGTCGAAAGTGGTCGTCCGCGGCCAAATCGTGGGCGCCGATCCCGATGCGCAGATTCGCACCCAGTTGAGCCGCCAGTGGGACTTTCGCTACGGCGAATAAACGGTTGTAGGCTACGCACATGCCTCGGGAGCCCCGGACCTGGTCCGGGGCTCTTCGCATTTGGTGCAGGTCGCAAGCGTCGGTGATATCGTTTCCATCTTGCAGCGACCGCGATCCAATGGCGGCGCGCCAAAAGCGGTCGCGGACCGCGGCCGGGGAGGAAAACGCGTGCCGGATTCGGAAAGCTTCGACTTCATCATCGTTGGGGCCGGCAGCGCCGGCTGCGTGCTGGCCGATCGGCTCACGGCGTCGGGCCGCCATCGCGTACTCTTGTTGGAGGCGGGCCCCGGCAACCTGCATCCGTGGCTGCATATCCCGCTCGGCTTCGGCAGGTTGTTCAGCGATCGCCGCTACAATTGGTGCTACGAGACCATCCCACAGCCGGAATGCCACAACCGCAATGTGATTGCGCCACGCGGAAAAGTTCTCGGCGGCTCGAGCTCGATCAACGGCCTGATCTATATCCGCGGCCAGGCGGAGGATTTTAATTTCTGGCGGCAACTCGGCAATGCCGGCTGGAGCTTTGACGACGTGCTGCCCTATTTCCGCAAGGCGGAAAACAACGAGCGCGGCGCCGACGAATTCCACGGCGCCGGCGGGCCGCTCGGCGTTTCGGACCTGCGCGACCGCCATCCGCTCGCCGTTGCTTATGTCGAGGCCGCGGTGCAATGCGGCTATCCGCGCAACGACGATTTCAACGGACCGGTGCAGGAAGGCGCGGGCTATTACCAGACCACCATGCAAAATGGCGTGCGCTCCTCGGCCGCGCACGGCTATCTCAAGGCGGCGCGGCGGCGCGCCAATCTCAAGGTGGTGTCCAAAGCGCTCGCCACGCGTGTTCTGTTTGATGGCCGGCGCGCGACCGGCGTCGAGTATCTTGTCGGCAACGACAAACGCAGTGCGCGGGCCAATGTCGAGGTGATCGTCGCGTCGGGCGCTTTCAATTCGCCGCAACTCTTACAGCTTTCGGGGGTCGGACCGGCGTCGCTCCTTAAGTCGCACGGCATCTCGGTGATCGCCGATGCGCCGGGCGTCGGCGACGATCTCAACGACCATATTTCCGGCCGCATCATTTTGCGATGTAAAGAGCCGATCACGCTCAACGATGCCGTGCGCAACTGGAGCGGCAAGCTCACCCACGGCTTGCACTACGTCCTCACCCGCCGCGGTTATCTCGCCATCCCGGCGGTGTCTTCCGCGGTTTTCTTGCGCGCGCTGCCGTCGTCGGGAACGCCCGATTCGCAATGCTCGATTTCGCTGTTCTCGGCCGGCACCATCGGCGGCGAGCTGTCGCCATACCCTGGCGTGACCGGCAATTGCGTGCTGCTGCGGCCGGAGAGCCGCGGCTATGTGAAAATCACATCCGCCGATCCGCACGCGGCGCCGGCGATCCATCCGAACTATCTGGCCACGCCAAAGGACCGCGAGACCATCGTGGCCGGGGTCGCGGCGATGCGGCGCATTTTTCAGGCGCCCGCCATGGCGCGCTACATCGCCGAGGAGATCGAGCCGGGCGCGCAATGCGACAACGACGACGAACTGCTCGATTTCATCCGCCGCCGCGGCTCCACCACCTATCATCCGGTCGGCACCTGCCGCATGGGCCAGGACCCAAAAGCCGTGGTCGACGAGCGGCTGCGCGTGCGCGGATTCAAGGCCCTGCGCGTGATCGACGCCTCGATCATGCCGGCGGTGGTTTCCGGCAACACCAATGCGGCGACGATCATGATCGGCGAGAAGGGTGCGGATATGATCCTGGAGGATACCAGGGCCGTATTAGCGGCCGCTGCCTGATGGCGAAGCGGTCGCGGGCGGACGCGAGGCGATCGCCAGTTGCGCCGCGTAGGCGTCCTGCCAGCCGCTCGCGTCCTCGCTGACGAAGTAGCCGCCGCGCGCGTCGCGAAATACCTCGGCATTGTCGGCGCCCGGCGGCGGCACGCCCTTGTCGCGCAGCGCGCGGGCGGCCAACAGCAGCCGGCGCCGTGTGCGCGTGATCATCAGGTCCGACGCGGCGAGATGCTCAAAACTGTGATCGAGGATCGGGCCCATGCTCTCGGTCACCGCCTGGTCCTGCAAATGGATGCTGTCGATGCCGCTGTAGATCGAGTTGTCGCGTTGCGCGGCGCGGTCAATACCCCAGTCGTTGCTCGCATTCGCCGCCAGCCTGAAGCGGCCGAGCCAGTCGGTGGTGTTGGGCAGAAAATCGTTGCGGCGCCCCATGCCGCCGACCGGCGTGCCGTCCTTGAACGCCGGCGCTCCTTGCGTCATCGCCGACAGGCCGCGCTTCCACCACAGCACGCAGTACATGGTGTGCTCGTCGTCGAGCGGCACCCAACCGCGCACTTGCAGGTGCCGCGCGAACTCGCCGTTCGGCACCTGCGCCCAGAATGGAAACAAAAAGTTGCCGAAGCGCCAGGACGTGCGGCCCGGGCCGGCGGGGCGGTAGCCCGCATAGGTCGTGCCCCAGGCGGTGTCGGCGATATGATAGTCCGGCGTGCGGATCGCGACGGTGTGGAGGATCGGATCGTCGGCGGCGAGGTTTTCGGCATCGACGTGGCCGGCATGCAGGAAGCCGAAATGCGAGGTGTCGATGTCGCCCTCCAGCGCCTGCAGATAATTGCAGTGGCGCTGGATGAAGCTCACCCCAACCTCGTCGTCGGGAACGCCGAGCACCTCGAACGCCGGCAGCGGCGGCGCCTCGGCACGCGAGCCCATATAGACCCACACGACGCCGGCGCGCTCCACCGTGCGGTACGCCTTGGCGCCGACCCTGTGCTTGAAGTTTTGCTGCGGCGCCACGTTGGGCATGTCGATGCAGCGGCCGGTGACGTCGAATTTCCAGCCGTGATAGATGCAGCGCAGCCCGTCCGCCTCGTTGCGGCCGAGAAACAGCGAGGCGCAGCGGTGCGGGCAGCGATGGTCCATGACGCCGACCAAACCTTCGCCGTCGCGAAACGCGATCAGCTTCTCGCCGAGCAGCATCAGGCGAAGCGGCGCACCGCCGCGGGCGACTTCTGAGGACATCAGCGCGGGAATCCAATATTCCCGCATCAATTGGCCCATGACGGTGCCGGGGCCGACACGCGTCAACTCAACGCTATCGTTCGCCGTCGTCATGCCGTCCTCCCGATGCTCGCGGCGGCGATGCTACATCGATCTTGGCGGCGCCGGGAGGGCCGGCGAAGCCGTCTGGTAGGCGCTTACGATTTGTCCATCGCATTATCAGCGACCAACTCCGCGCCATTAATATAACTCGCCGCATCCGACACTGCGAAGACGATGAGATTGGCGATCTCCTCGGGCGTGCCCCAACGCGTATCGCGCATGCCTTGATTGCTCGACCACTGCGCGCGCTCGCGCGTGGCGTCTTCGGGGCTGAGCTTGCGCTTGGCCATTTCGCGCTCCCATTTGGCGAAGCGCTCCGGCGTATTGATGAAGCCCGGGATCACGCAGTTGACGCGGATGTTGTGTGGCGCCAGCTCGTTGGCGAGCACCTTGGAAAAACGGATCTCGGCGGATTTCGCCGGGCCGGTGCACGACGACAGAAACGGCGGATTGAGCGTCATGATCCCGGTCTGGCCGCTGACATTGACGATGCGGCCGCCGCCTTGCGCGATCATCAGCGGCACGATGCGCTGGCAGATGCGGAATTGCGCGAAGAAATTGATCGCCATGCCGTCGACCAGTTCCTCGTCGGTCACATCGAGAAATGGCTTGTAGGTGCCGGTGCCGGCATTGTTGACGAGAATGTCGATGCGGCCGAGTTTTTCGACGACGATGCGCGGAATTTTCTCGATCTGCTCGACCTTGGTCACGTCGAGCGAATGCGTCTCGATCTTCGCCTGCGTGGTTTGCATGATGTCGCGCGCGGCGTCCGCCAGCGCGGTTTCCCGGCGGGCGCAGATCAAAACTTTCACGCCCTCGCGCGCCAGCGCGCGCGCCGTCTCGAGGCCAATGCCTTTGCTGCCGCCGGTGACCAGCGCCGTCTTGCCTGCAAGCCCCAGTTCCATTGCGCCAGCTCCTTTTACAAAAACGCACCGGCCGATGGTCCGCGCATGTCACCGAAACACTGCCGGAGAAGGATGTTGGGAGAAATCCCACACCCGCTAGGGCGCTTTGCGGACCATCAAGCCAAGGCTATAGTACCCAGCAAATGCCGGGCACAACACGGCAAGAAGCCAAGTTTTCAGGGAGGAAATCAAAATGTCGCTGACTCGTCGTCAAGCACTTGCATCCGCCGGCGCCGTCGCTCTTGCGGGCGGCCTAGCCAAGCCCGCGATCGCCGCCAAAGATCCGATCCCGGTCGGCTATCTGCCGGCGCTCACCGGTCCGTCATCGTCCACCGGCGTCGGCATCAATCGCGGTATCCAGCTCGCCGTGAAGGAAATCAACGATGCCGGCGGCATCGACGGGCGGCAGCTCGAACTGATCACGCGCGACACCCAAAGCGATCCGACCAAAGCGGTGAACGGCGCCGCCGAGCTCACCCGCGGCCAGAAAGTGAGCGTCGTGTTCGGCCCGGTCAATTCCGGCGAGTCGCTTGCGGTCGTGCCGCTCTTGGCGCGCACCAACACGCCGCAGGTCCATCCCTGCTGGGTCGACGCTCTCACCGACCCGCAGAAATATCCGATGTGCTTCCGCAACGCGCCCACCAACCAGCAGATCGGCAGCGCTGCCAACCGCTACGTGATGGAGGTGCTCAAGCGCAAGAAGGTCGCGGTGATCAGCGACACCACCGGCTACGGCACCGCGTCGGTCAACGCCTATGTGCCGATGCTCAAATCGAAGGGCGCCGACGTCGTCTATCAGGGCAATGTCGATGCCGCCAATCCGGATCTCAAACCCGAGCTGTTGCGCATGCAGTCGGCGGGCGCCGAAGCGATCATGCCGTGGAGCGTGAACGCCGGCTTCCTGTCGCGCATCATCAACACCCGCGGTCAGATGGGCTGGGACGTGCCGATCGTCGGCCAGACCACGCTCGGCTCCGGCCAAACCAAGGATCTTTTGGAAAAGCCCGAATACTGGGCAAAAGTCTATCCCAACAATTTCCGCCCGGTTTGCTACGCCCCGGGCGGCAAGCTGACCGATCGCACCAAAGCGTTCCTCGACCGTTTGAAGAGCGCCAAGATCGACATGGGCGATACGCTGTTGTGGTGGATCGCGCTCGGCTACGACTCGCCGCGGCTGATCGCGGAGGCGATGAAGGCCGTCGGCACCGAGCCCGACGCGATCGTCGGCTATCTCAACAAGCTGAAAGGTTTCCCCGGCGTCTACGGCGACATCTCCTTTGCCGCCGACAAGCACGACGGCTATCCCGACGACGAAATCGTGATGGTCGAGGCCAATTCGCTCAAAGACGGCGCGTTCAACCTGGCTCCCGGCTACAGCGCCTGAGCGATGGTCGCATCGATCGTCTCGACTGGACTGGCGATCGGCTGCATCTACGCACTGATCGGCATCACCTATAACGTGATGTTCTCCGCCTCGCGCGTGTTCAGCTTCACTGCTGGCACGCTCGGGATGCTGGGCGGCGTGCTGGGCTCGCTGTTCATCGCGCGCTTAGGTCTGCCGGTGGCGATCGGCTTCCTCCTGGCACTGGCCGGCGGCGTCGTGCTCGGCATCGTCACCGAGATCGTCGCCGTACGGCCGGTGCTCAAAAGCCTCGACCAGCATCTCTACGTGCTCTCGACTTTGGCGCTGGCGCTGATGGTCCAGCAGTTCACGGCCATCGAATGGGGCACCGAGGCGCGGCCGTTTCCGCGCCTGTTCGACATCGCCCGCGGCGGTTTCGATCAGCAGTTCTGGCTGCCAATGCTGGCCTGCGCCGGCGTGATCGTCGGCCTGGAGCTGCTCTATCGCCACACGCTCATCGGCCGCGCCTTTCTGGCGATCGCCGAAGACACTTATGCGGCGCGCGCGCTCGGGCTGCCGGAACGCCGCTTGCGCATGGTGAGCTACGCGCTCGCCGGCGCCATCGGCGCGCTCGCCGGCTTTGCCGGCGGCGAGATGCTGTTGGCCTTTTTCGGCAACGGGCCGATGCTGACCTTCTATGGTTTTGTCCCGGTGGCGCTGGGCGGCATGGGCAATAATCGCGGCGCCGTGGTCGCCGGCCTCCTGCTCGGACTGTTTCAGCAAACCGCGAATTTTCTGGTCGGCGGCATCTTCGCCTCGGTCGCGGTCTTCACGGTCTTTATCATCGTGCTGTTGGCGCGCCCCGAAGGCCTCGCCGGCGCCGCCCTGCAACGCCGCGTTTGATGGACATGCCGATGGCACAGGTGCGCCCGGGCCGTGCCGACACGCTCGGGGCAAAAACGGGCACGCTCGGCGTGGCCCTGCCGTTTTTGGCGTTGCTTGTCCTCGGCATCGCGTTCCCGCTGTTCGGCGGCGGCTATTGGGGCGTGATCGCGACCCGCGCCTGCGTTTATTGGGTGCTGGTGTCCGGCCTCAACCTGGTGGTCGGCTTCGCCGGCCAGATCGCCATCGGCTGGGTAGCGCTGCTCACGCTCGGCGCCTACACCACGAGCGTGCTCGTTGCCGGCACCGTCACGCCGGAACTGTCGCCCTATCTGGCGCTGGCGATCGCGGCGGTGGTCGGCGCAATTTTCGGCTTGATCGTCGGCCTGCCGGCGCTGCGGCTGCGCACCTTCTACTTCGCCATCACCACGCTCGGCTTCGCCACTATCGTCACGCAGGTGGCCTTGGCGTGGCAGAGCGTCACCGGTGGCGGCGTCGGCGTTGCCGGCCCGATTTTTCCAAAGCCGTTCGATTCGCAATGGGGCTTTTATTATTTCTGCTTCGGGCTGGCGGCGATCTGCACTTGGATGACGGCGAATATCGCGGCGAGCCGCTTCGGCCGCGCGCTGACCGCGATCCGCGACGCCGAAGTCGCCGCCGAAGCCTGCGGCATCGCCAAACCCGCTTTGTTGGGTGCAGTGTTCCTGTTCAGCGGCGCCGTCGCGGCAATCGCCGGCGGCCTGTTTGCCTCCCTGCAATCCTACATCACGCCGGACGCGTTCACGCTCGATTTGTCGGTGCTGTTTTTCATCGCCATCCTGATCGGCGGCCGCAGCTCCATTCTCGGCCCCCTGCTCGGCACCATTCTTCTGACGGTGCTGCCGGAATTCGCCGCGCCTTTGGTGGCGTGGTCGACGTTTCTCTACGCGGTGCTCCTCCTCGTCATCGTGTTAGCGATGCCGGGCGGCATCGCCGAGCTCCTGGATTACAAGAACCGCCGCCCGCTCGAGAGCGGCCGCGCCATCGTCCCGCGGCCCGAATTGCTCGGGCGTTTGCTCGACGCGCCGGCCACGGCCGGCGCCGGCGCCTTGACGCTGGAACAGGTGGCGCTGGCCTTCGGTGGCGTGCATGCGATCGACGGTCTCGACCTCGAAATCCGCTCGGGTCAAATCCACGGCCTGATCGGCCCCAACGGCAGCGGCAAGACCACGACGCTCAATGTCATCTCCGGCTATTACGCCCAACAATCCGGCACGGTCAGACTGAACGGCGCCGCGCTGCCGGTGCTGGAGCGGCACCGCCGCGCCCATATGCGCATTGCGCGAACGTTCCAGACCCCGCGCATCGTCGGCTCCGCGTCGGTGCTGCAGAATGTCATGATCGGCGGCACCATCGACGGCCAATGCACGTTCGTCGAATCGCTGTTGTCGCTGCCGCGCCATCGCCGCGACGAAATTTTGCTGCGCGACACCGCGATGCTCGCTTTGGCGGCGGTCGGGCTCGAGCGTCTCGCGCCAGTGCGCGCCGACCGGCTGCAGCACAGCGAATTGCGTTTTACCGAAATCGCCCGCGCATTGATGCTGCGCCCGGCCTTCCTGTTGCTCGACGAGCCGGCGGCCGGGCTCTCCGCCGAAGAAATTAGCCGGCTCGGCGCGCTGGTGGTGGCGATCGCGCGCGCCGGCACCGGCGTGCTCTTGGTCGAGCATCACGCCGATCTGATCTTCGACATCTGTCATCATGTGACTGTGCTCAATCTCGGCAAGAACCTGGCGGCCGGGACGCCAGCAGAAATCCGCTCGCACCGGGAGGTGGTCAATGCCTATCTCGGCGGTTGACCCGCTTCTGAACATCGCCGGCCTGTCGAGCGGCTACGGCAAGATCGGCGTGCTGCACGGCGTCAATTTGACGATCGGCGCCGGCGAAGTGGTGGCGCTGCTCGGCCCCAACGGCGCCGGCAAGACCACATTGCTGCGCGCAGTGTCGGGATTGCTGCCGTGGTCCGGAAGCGTGCGTTTCGCCGGCCGCGACCTCGCCGGAGCAAGCCCGCGCGATATCGTCAAGGCCGGCCTCGCCCATGTGGTCGAGGGACACCGCGTGTTCACCCAGCTTGCGGTGCTCGACAATCTTTTGCTCGCGGCCTACGACCTGCCCCGCGGCGAGCGCACGGCGCGCGTCGAGGAGGCGCTCGGATTGTTTCCCGAAATCGCCGCCAAGCGCCACGAACGCGCCGCCGCGCTGTCCGGCGGCCAGCAGCAGATTTTGGCTGTCGCACAAGGTCTGGTGCGGCGGCCGCGCCTCCTCATGCTCGACGAGCCTTCCGCCGGTCTGTCGCCGGTCCTGGTGGACCGCGTGCTGGTAGTGGTGCGGCGGCTCCGCGAGGCCGGCACCGCGGTGCTGCTGGTCGAGCAGTTGATCGAGAAAGCGCTGGCGCTCGCCGATCGCGTTTATGCGCTGGCGCGCGGCGCGATCGTGCTGGAAGCCCAAACCGGCGAGGCCGATCTGCCCAACCGGCTGGAACACGCCTATTTGGCGACCGCCAGCCGCCAGCCGTGACACGGCAGACGAAGGCCTGCATTCGACTGGTAGCCGGAAAGCGACATCGCTAAGCTGTCGAGCATAACCAAGCGGTCCGGATCGCCATTAGGCTTTTGGCACTGGGACCCAAGGGGGGAAACAATGGCGCGGCACGGCAAAACCATCGCGACATTTTTTGCGGCACTCATCTTCGGCACCGGACTGATCGGCTTCGCCCGCGCCCAAGATTGTCCGCGCGGCGACCTCGACAAGGCCTATTGCGATCGCGACGGCGATCTGGTCGCCGATGCGCCGACCGATCCAAAACTTTGGGTCAACCCATCGACTTTGATCTTCGCCTATACGCCGGTCGAGGACCCGGCCGTTTACGCCAAGGTATGGGACGGCTTCATCGACTACCTGGCGAAGACGACCGGGAAAAAGGTCGTGTTCTTCCCGGTGCAGTCCAACGCCGCCGAGATCGAGGCGATGCGCTCCGGCCGTTTGCATATCGCGGGCTTCAATACCGGCTCCAATCCGATCGCGGTCAACTGCGCGGGTTTCGTGCCTTTCGCCATCATGGGCGCGCAAAACGGCCAGTTCGGCTACGAAATGGAAATCATCGTGCCGGCCGACAGTCCGATCAAGACACCGGCCGACCTCAAAGGCAAACGGGTGGCGTTCACCGAGCCGACCTCGAACTCCGGATACAAAGCGCCGTTGGCGATCTTGAAGGCGGACTTCAACCTCGAGCCCGACCGCGATTTCACCGCCGTGTTCTCCGGCAAGCATGACAACTCCGTGATCGGCATCGCCAACAAGGATTATGACGCGGCCGCAATCGCCAACGAGGTGATGTTCCGCATGTTCGCCCGCAACGTCGTCGACCGCGCCAAGATCAGGTCGATCTACAAGTCCGACACCTTCCCGACCACTGGCTATGGCTACGCCTACAATCTCGATCCGGCGCTGGTCGAGAAAATCAAACAGGCGTTCTTCACCTTCCCGTGGCAGGGCTCGGCGCTGAAGGCGGAATTCAAGGAACAGGACCGCTTCGTCCCGATCACCTACCAGAAGGACTGGAGCGTCATCCGCAAGATCGATGCGGCCAACGGCGTCAAGTACACCTGCAAATAAGCGACCGGCAGACGGTCGGGGGTGCCGCGCATGCTTCGGATCAAGGGGCTGACGAAGCGCTACCGCACCGGCGACCTCGCGCTCAAGGGCCTCGACCTCGACGTTCCCGACGGCGAGGTGATGGCGCTGATCGGCCCGTCCGGCGCCGGCAAATCGACCGTCATCCGCTGCATCAACCGCCTGGTCGAGCCGACCGCCGGCACGGTCATGCTCAACGACATCGAGATCACGACGCTGGGCAGCCGCGACTTGCGCCGCGCGCGCCGGCGCATGGGCATGATCTTCCAGGAATACGCCCTGGTCGAGCGTCTCACCGTGATGGAGAACGTGCTCAGCGGACGGCTGGGCTATGTCGCCTTCTGGCAAAGTTTTATGCGCAAATTTCCGCAGGCCGACATCGACGAAGCGTTCCGGCTATTGGCGCGCGTCGGCCTCGATCACATGGCCGACAAGCGCGCCGACGAATTGTCCGGCGGCCAACGGCAGCGGGTCGGCATCTGCCGGGCGTTGATCCAGAACCCCGATTTGCTTCTGGTCGACGAGCCGACCGCCTCGCTCGATCCGAAGACGTCGCGCCAGATCATGCGGCTGATCAAGGAACTGTGCGGCGAGCGCAAGCTCTCGGCCATCATCAACATCCACGACGTCATGCTGGCGCAAATGTTCGCCGAGCGGATCGTCGGCTTGCAGCTCGGCGAGATCGTCTATGACGGCCCGCCGACCGGGCTGACCGCCGAGGTGCTGACGACAATCTACGGCGAGGAAGACTGGTCGGCCACCATCCGCAAGATCGACGACGACGCCGACGCGGTGGCCGAGGCTCCCGACAACGTCATCGCGCTCGACACCCGCCTGCCGGATCGCGACCGAATGGCCGGGCTGACATAGCCGGCCATGAGCATCGCCGTACCTCGCTACTGGGAAAAACCGCCGCTGATCAAGCGCGCCTGGCTGCGCTGGGCGCTCGGCATCGGCGTCGTCGTCTATCTGGCGGCGGCCTTTGGCACCACCGAGGTGAACTGGCCGCGGGTTTGGGAAGGCCTGCCGCGCGGCGCGCGGTTCTTCGCGGCGTTCTTTCCGCCGGATTTTTCCGGCCACCGCGACGACATCGTCAACGGCATCCTCGAGAGCCTCTGGATGACCGTGGTTTCAACCGCGATCGGTATTGCGCTCTCGGTCCCGGTGGGCATCGGAGCCGCCAAAAATATCGCGCCGCGGCCGGTCTATTATGTCTGCCGCGGCATTCTCGCAGTCTCGCGCAGCTTCCAGGAGATCATCCTGGCGATCTTCTTCGTCAAGCTGTTCGGCTTTGGCCCGTTCGCCGGCGTCGTCACGCTATCGTTCGCGACAATCGGCTTCTACGGCAAGCTTCTCGCCGAAGACATCGAGGACATGGATTTCTCGCAGGCCGAAGCCGTGCGCGCGACCGGCGCCGGCTGGCTGCAATGGATCAATTACGGCATCCAGCCGCAGGTGATGCCGCGCATGATCGGGCTCGGCCTGTACCGCTTCGACATCAACTTCCGCGAATCCGCGGTGATCGGTATCGTCGGCGCCGGCGGCATCGGCGCGACGCTCGACACCGCCTTCAGCCGCTACGAATTCCCCTCCGCTGCCGCCATCCTGCTGGTCATCATCGGCATCGTGATGGCACTGGAATATTCGTCCGGCTACATTCGCCGCTGGGTGCAGTGATGGCGGTCGCGCTCCGGCACGGCACCAAGGTGTGGCATCGCCGCGAGCGCGGCGCGCAGTTCGCGATCTGGCTGGCCTGGCTCGCCGCCGCGGCGATCTTCATCTACTGCTGGCAACTGATCTCCGACAAGACAATCTGGGCCTTCGTCACCGACGCGCCGGCACAAGCGGCCGACCTCGCCGTGCGCATGGTGCCGCCGGACTGGGGCTCCATCGCCAAGCTGGGACGGCCGCTCTGGGACACCGTCAATATCGCCACGCTGGGCACCGCCATCGGCATCGTGGTGGCGGTGCCGGTGGCTTACTGCGCCGCGCGCAACACCACGCCGAGCGTGGCGCTGGTGCGGCCCTTGGCGCTGTTCGTCATCGTATCGTCGCGCTCGATCAATTCGCTGATCTGGGCGCTGATGCTGGTGACGATTCTGGGGCCGGGCGTGCTCGCCGGCATCCTGGCCATCGGGCTGCGCTCGATCGGCTTCTGCGCAAAGCTGCTCTACGAGGCGATCGAAGAGATCGATGAGAGTCAGGTCGAGGCGATACGCGCAACGGGCGCCAGTGGCGCGCAGGTGACCGCCTACGGCATCGTGCCGCAAGTGCTGCCGGCGTTCGCCGGCATTTCCGTGTTCCGTTGGGACATCAACATCCGCGAGTCGACGGTGCTGGGTCTCGTTGGCGCCGGCGGCATCGGCCTGCCGCTCAACGCGGCGATCACCACGCTTGCCTGGACAAAAGTGTCGCTTATTCTTCTGATCATCATCGCGACCGTCGTCGTCAGCGAATGGGTTTCGGCCAAGGTGCGCCACGCGATCATTTAATGGGCTTTGGCATCATGAGTGACTATCCGGGTGCGTCCTGGCTTGCCCGATACCGTGAGCGGGTGAACGGCGATCCGGAGCTCGATGTCATCGGCGAGTGGTTCAATACGACGCTGACCTTGACATTCGGCGAGCGCAGCTACGCGCTGAAAATAGCGAAGGGAAAGATCGCCGACATCGTCGCGTCGCCGCGGCTCGATGTGCGCGCTGCATTCGGCTTTGCGGCGCCGGTCGAAGTCTGGAACAAGTTCTTGAGCCCCGATCCGCCGCCGCTCTATCACGACTTTTTCGCCATGCTGATGCGCGTGCCAAATTTCCGCCTGGAGGGCGATAGCCTCGTTGCCATGCAGAATGCGCGCGCCTTGCATCGGCTGATGAACATCATGCGGGAAACGGGGATGCCCGATGCCTGAATTCGAGCCGATCGCCGGCCGCTACATCACGATCGACATCGCCGGCGAACGGCACCGGATTTTCATCGAAGAGGCCGGCCGCGGCCCGCCGCTCCTTTGCCTGCACACTGCCGGTAACGACAGCCGGCAATTCCGTCACCTGATGAATGATGGCGCGGTCACCGGGCGGTTTCGCGTCATCGCCTTCGACATGCCGTATCACGGCCGCTCGACGCCGCCGGATCGCTGGTGGCTGAAGAAATTCCGCCTGACGACGGAATCCTATATCGCCATCATCCGCGCGGTCTGGCTCGCGCTAAAACTCGAACGGCCGACGGTGCTCGGCTGCTCGATGGGCGGCGCCATCGTACTCAAGCTCGCCGCCCGCTATCAGGACGAGCTTGCCGGCATCGTCGGCCTGGAAAGCTCGGCCTATGCGCCGGGCCGCTACAACGATTTCCTGCACCACCCCGCCATCCACGGCGGCGAATTGTGCGCAAGCTACACCTATGGCCTCAACTCGCCGTACAGCCCAGAAGTGAACCGGCGCGAGAATTGGTGGTATTACGCCCAATCCGGCCCGGGGGTTTATCAGGGTGACGTATATTTCTACAGCCTCGATTGGGATGCGCGCGAGGATCTCAAACAGATCGATACGGCGCGCTGCAAAGTCGCGCTCTTGACCGGCGAATACGATTACTCATGCACGCCGGCGATGACGGAAGCCGTCGCCGCAGCGATCCCGGGCTCGCGTTACACGCTCATGAAGGGCATGGGCCACTTCCCGATGATCGAGAACTATCCGGGCTTTCGGCCCTATCTGCTCGACGCGCTCGACCATATCGCCCCGCAGCCAAAGTGAGTGTTTGCCATGTGTGAAGACACCACCAACAAAATCCCCGGCTGGAAAGGCTGGCTCGATGTGCCGGCGCCGAAGATATCGGGCGCCGCCGGTCCATGGATCGACCTGTCGCATCGGCTGACCGAAGAGCTGTCGCGGATCCCGGCGTTTCCGCAGCCGCTGATCCGCCGGCTGTGGAAAATTCCGGAACATCGCGCCAATGTCACCGAAGTCCACATGGTGGTGCATCACGGCACCCATCTCGACGCGCCGCGTCATTTCATCGCCGACGGCCCGGCCATGGACGAGGTGCCACTCGACCGGCTCTACGGCCCGGGCGTGGTCTGGCGCTTCGACGCAGACGATGACGGCATGATCGACGTCGCCGATCTCGAACGTGCCACGCCGCGGCTGCGGCCAGGCGACATCGTGCTGTTGGATACCGGCCGCGCCAAGCACATCAACACCGATCGCTACATGCGCCACGCTTCCCTCACCGGCGAAGCCGCGGCCTGGCTGGTCGAACAGGGCGCCAAGCTCGTCGGCGTCGATACCGCCACGCCCGATCTGCCGCCCGGCCGGCGGCCGGCGGATTTCGCCTTTCCGGTGCACTACACGCTGCTCAGCCACGGCGTGCTGATCGCCGAGCACGTCACCGGTCTGGCACCGCTGGCCGGCCGTCGCGCCGAGATCATGTTCCTCGGCCTCAACATCGCCGGCTCCGACGGGGCGCCTGCCCGCGCCATCGCCCGCGCTATCGATTGATCGGCAGACGACGGAAGCTAGCGCAACTTGTAGAGCGCGTGCCGCCGGTTGCGGGTGTAGGGGCGCACCTCGCCGGGCCAGCGCCCGCTTTCGGAGGCTTGCGCCCATTCGCGGCTGACCAGCACATGGGGCCCGTCGATCTCGTAGAGCGCTGTATAGCGCGGACCATCCTGCGCGATCTGCTTCTCTTGCCCGCCGATGTTGAGGACGAACGGCTCACCCGCCATGCGGGCTGCCGCATGGACGCCCGGCACCCGCAGAAGATTGGGCACGTGCTCTTTGTCGTAGACCTCGTTGAAAATCGCTTCCTTGTTGGCGTCGACGTCCATGCTGACGACGAACAGATATTTCGACTTGATCGGCATCGCTTCACCCGTTGACGGTGGCGCCAATGGTCCATTGGCTATCGTTCGATCATGTCCTAGCTTGGCGTTCAAGAAAACAGCAAGATCGATTGGCGTGCCTGCCTCGGCTGCCGAAAGGTTTTTCCATGGATCTCGGTTTGAAGGACTGCACGGCCCTTGTTGCCGGCGCCAGCAAGGGCCTTGGCAAAGCTTGCGCAAAGGCCCTGGCCGGCGAAGGCGCCCGCGTCTTCATCTGCTCGCGCAACGCGGAAGAGCTCAAGCAGGCGGCGGCGGAGGTTGGCGCCGCAGGTTTTTCCGGCGCCGACGTGTCGCGGCCCGACGAGGTGAAACGCGTCGTCGCCGAGGCCATCGCCGCATTGGGCGGCCTCGATTGCCTCATCACCAATGCCGGCGGACCGCCGACCGCGCCGTTCGAAAAGGCCGGCGATGGCGACTGGGATATTGCCTATCGGCTCAATCTGATGAGCGCCGTTCGTCTCATCCGCGAGGCCTTGCCGGCGCTCAAGGCGTCGCGGCGCGGCCGCATCGTCAACCTGACCGGCTACGGCGTGAAGGAGCCGCTGACCGATCTGGTCGTGTCGGATTCGATACGTGCCGGCGTCACAGTCATGGCCAAGACCATTGCAACCGATCTCGCGCCATACGGCATCACCGTCAACAATATCGCACCCGGCCCCATCATGACCGATCGCCTTACCGAAATACTCTCCGCGCGCGCCAAAAGCTTGGGCACAACGCCCGACGCGCTGTTCAAGCGCCTTTCGGAATCCATTCCAGTGCGCCGCATGGGCCAGCCGAACGAGATCGGCGATCTCTGCGCCTATCTGTGTTCGCCGCAGGCCGGCTATCTCACCGGCCAGACCATCGTCGTCGACGGCGGCGTCAATCGCTCGATCTAGATTCTGCGCCGGGGCATCGCCCTCTTTGGACTGGCTCACCGGCTGGTCTTGATTCGCGTCCAAAGGCGATTGGCCAACCGCTCCGTCTTCTGGTCGTGGGCGAAGATGGTGTAGAGGCGAGCCATGGTGGCGGCATCCGGATAGATGGTGTGGTCGTCGCGGATCGCGCCGTCGATAAAATCGCTGGGCCGGTCGCCGTTGGCGTAGAACACGTAATTGGTGTTTTTGGCCGCGACTTCGGGCCTGAGCAGATAATCGATCAGCGCGTGGGCCTCGGCGACGTGCGGGGCGTCGTTCGGAATGGCGAGATTGTCCAGCCACAATTGCGCGCCTTCCTTCGGGATGGCGTAACCGAGCGCGATGCCGGCCTTGGCCTCCGCCGCGCGCCGCTGCGCCTGCTTGACGTCGCCGGAAAAGCCCAAGGCAAAGCAGATCTCGCCGGTCGCCAGCGCGTTGAGATATTCGAGCGAATGGAATTTGCGCACATAAGGCCTGATCTTGATCAGAAGGTCGGTGACTTTTTCGAGATCCGCGGGATCGCGCGAATTCGGATCGCGATGCAGATAGGTGAGACCGGCCGACATGACGTCGTCTGATGAATCCAGAAAATGAATGCCGCAAGCCTTGAATTTTTTGATTTTCTCCGGATCGAATACATAGTCCCAACTGTCGATCACGGCGTCCGGCCCGAGAACGTCGCGCACCGCCTTGACGTTGTAGCCAATGCCGGTCGTGCCCCACATGTAATTGACGGCGTATTGGTTGCCGGGATCGTAGACCGCCAGGCGATCGGCGATCTCCGGCCAGACATGGGCAAGATTGGACAATTTGGACTTGTCGAGCTTGCGATAAAGGCCAGCTTCGATCTGGCGCCCGAGAAAGTACGATGTCGGCACGACGACGTCGTAGCCCGATTGGCCGGCGAACAGTTTTGCTTCGAGGGTGTCGTTGCCGTCGAAAGTGTCGTAGCGGACCGTGATGCCGGTTTCCTTGGTAAACGCATCGAACACCGTCGGCGCGACATAGTCCGACCAGTTGTAGAAATTGACCACGCGCTCCGCGGCGCTTGCCGGAACGGCAGCGGCGGCGATCGCAACGATGAGGGCGAAAAAGAACCGGCGCGCGGTCATTCCGTTTCGGTCGGCAGGCCTGCGGCCTTCCACGCCAAAATCCCGCCGGCGAGATGCGCGCCATAGGGATAGCCCTGCTCCTGCGCCGCGAGCGAAGCGGTCACCGAGCGGCGGCCGGAGCGGCAGGCAAACACCACCTCGCAGCCTTCCGGCGCGGGGATGACGGCGGGATCGAACGCCGACAGCGGCACCAGCACGGCGCCGGGATAGCGTTCCAGCGCCGTCTCGTTCGGCTCGCGCACGTCGACCAGCACCATGCGGCCTTCGGTCAGGCCGCGCGCCACGTCCTCCGGCGTCAGATCGCGCACGCTTGGGGGTTGATCGGACATCGACATCTCCTGGCGACTGGAACAGCTGCAGTCATAGCTTGCGTCAGATGCATGTCAAAAACTAGGGCGCGGACACATGTCCGAACGGTGGGCGCGGTTACGGAACCCTCTCATGGCCTCGCCGCCAAAAAGGCCATTACCTGTGGGACAATTTACGGTAGAATTTCTAACGTGGGACTGGGCATTTCAACCAGGACAGACCGATGAAGGCGCATATCGTCGGTGGCGGATTTGGCGGACTGGCGGCGGCTGCGCTTCTGATCCGCAACGCCGGGGTGTCCGGGGCGGATATCACGATTTACGAAGCGGACGAGCTCTTGGGCGGCGGGTTCTTTCTCGGCGGCAGCGCGGCGAGCGGCTACAACCTGCCCGGCTCCGTCTTTGACAAGGAATTTCGCTGCACGTTCGAACTGCTCAAGTCTATGCCCTCCGCACGCAATCCCGCTATTTCCGTCACGAAGGATTTCTTCGACTTCAATACGGGCGAGCCGTATGACGACGAGGCGCACATCTTCGATCGCAACGGCCGCATCGTGCATGATCCGCGTTTCGGGCTGAGCCTGGGCGACGGCCTCAGCCTCGCGCGGGTCTCGCTGACGCCTGAAGCAATGCTCTTCGGGCGGCGCATCGAGGAGTTCTTTTCCCCTAAGTTCTTCTCGACCGAGTTCTGGTTGCTCTGGTCGACCCTCATGGGGTCGCTGCCTCAGCACAGCGCGATCGAGTTTCGGCGCTATATGAATCGCTTCCTGTACTTGTTCGGAGACCTCTCCGACATGACGGGCGTGATGCGCACGCCGCTGAACCAGCATCAATTTTTCATAGAACCGCTGGTCGCATGGCTGCGCCCGCGCGGCGTGAACTTCGTCACCGGCGCCTTCGTGCAGGACATCGGCTTCGCGCCGTCACCCGACCGCATCACCGTAGAGCGGCTCGACTATGAACGGGCCGGCGCCGCGACGTCGGTTGCGGTCGCGCCGGAGGATGTCGTGTTGGTAACCACCGGATCGCAAGCCGCCGACCTTGCCGCGGGATCGATGACCGAAGTGCCTAGACCGCGGCCGAGCGGACGGTCCTGGGCGCTGTGGCAGCGCCTGGCGCAGGGGCGCAGGGATTTCGGCAATCCCGAAGTTTTCTTCGGCGCGGCCCGGATACCCGACTCGCTCTGGGTGACCTTCACGGTCACCGACACTGGGAGCGAATTCGTCAAGCAAATGGCCACGCTGACCGGCAGCCCGGCGGGACGCGGCGGGCTTGCGACTCTGAAAGACTCGCCCTGGATTTTGTCGCTGTCCATCTTCCATCAGCCGGAAATCGTCGGCCAGCCGGCCGGCACAAGCGTCTGGTGGGGCTACGGTCTATATCCCGACCGAACCGGCGAGTTCGTGAAGAAAACCATGGATCAATGCACCGGCGCGGAGATCCTGGAGGAGACGCTGAAGCAACTGCGGTTCGATAAGCAGCAGCTGGACGCGATCACGGCGTCATCGATTTGCGTGCCTTGCTACATGCCCTACGTCAACAACGTCTGGCTCCCCTGGAGCCGCGGCGACATGCCTCCCCCAGTTCCAGAGGGGTCGACCAATCTCGGGCTCATCGGCCAGTACATCGACATGCCGAGCGAAATAGCCTTCACCATCGAGTGCTCCGTCCGCTCGGCGTGGGAAGCGATTCGCATCCTGCTCAAGCGCGGTCCCGCGCCGCCGCCCGTCTATCAGGGCCAGTACGATCCCAAGGCGCTGTTCGGTGCGCTGAAGGTATTTGTCTGTCAGTGATCTGCGCCGTTCCGGTGTTGTAGGATGAAACGCGGCCATCATCTGCTTTTGGGGTAAAGCGGACATCAGTGCCCCCAACGGCCCGGAGCTATTGGCGCGCTTTAAGCCACTCACAAGGGCTGTCCGGACGTGGTAGCTTTTGCTGTGATTTTGGCCGGGGGCGGCAGATGCGACGTCGCGAATTCATAACGCTTGCGGGTGGCGTGGCAGCGGGTTGGCCGTTGGCTGCGCGAGCGCAGCAGGCGGGCAAGTTGCCCATCATCGGGTTCTTGGGAGCAGATTCTTCGGCCTTTAGGCCATGGACGGATGCCTTTGTTGCGCGCCTGCGCGAACTTGGCTGGATCGAGGGCTCTACCGTCGCGATTGAGTATCGCTGGTCACAAGGCCGGACCGAGCGTTACGCCGAGATCGCAGCCGAGTTTGTCCATCTCAAGGTTGACGTCATTGTCACGGTTGGGAGCGCCGTCCCCATTGTCAGGCAGGCGACTGCGTCTATCCCTATTGTCTTCGCTGTGGCAATCGACCCGGTCGGCAGCGGCTTGATCGCAAGCCTGGCGCACCCGGGAGGCAACGTCACTGGCCTATCGATCCAGGCGAATGAACTCGCGGGCAAGCGACTGGAATTCGCCAGAGAACTTGTCCCTGGGCTGCACCGCCTGGCAATCATGTTCAATGTTGGCAATGCCCAACCCGTCCTCGAAATGGGCGAGACCCAGGCCGCAGCACGTATGCTCGGTCTCGACGTCGTGCCGCTCGTGATCCAGCGTGCCGAGGATATCGCATCCGCCCTTCAGGCGCTCAAGACCCGAGCGGACGCGCTTTATGTTGCGGTCGATCAACTCATTGTTGCCAATCGCACAAGCATTCTCTCGTTCGCACTGGAAGCACAGCTGCCGACGATTTTCAGTACACGCGATTTTGTCAAAGTCGGCGCGCTCATGTCCTACGGACCGAGTTACACGGAACGGTTTGGGCATGCGGCAGACTATGTAGACAAGATTCTACGCGGGACGAAGCCCAGCGATCTGCCCGTCGATCAGCCGACCAAGTTCGAGCTTGTTATCAATCTCACGACCGCCAAAGCGCTCGGCCTTGCAATTCCGACGACGTTGCTTGCCACGGCCGAGATGATCGAATAACGACGCACATTTTGTTGCAGTGCATGAGTCCGCTATTGGTCCATAGCGGAGATTTCAACGGCCAAACAACCTCGATTTAGGACATGCTAGACAGTCACTTGCGTGCCGACCTCGACCACCCGGTCGGTCGGGATCTGGAAATAATCGGTGGCGTCGTTGGCGGAGCGTGCCAGCCAGATGAATAGGCGGTCCTGCCAGCGCGGCATGCCCGAATGCGGCGCCGGCTTAAGCGCCCGGCGCGACAAAAAGAACGACGTCGACATGATGTCGAATTGCCAGCCGAGCTTGCGCGCGATCGCCAGCGCGCGGGGAATGTTCGGCGACTCCATGTAGCCGAACCGCAGCCTGACCCGCATGAAGGTCGAGCCGACCTGCTCGATCTCGACGCGCTTCGTGCTTTCCACCCGCGGCGTGTGCGTGGTCTCGACGCTGATGATGACGTTCTTCTCGTGCAGCACCTTGTAGTGCTTGAGGCTGTGCATCAGCGCGGTCGGCGCGCTTTTCGGATCGCTGGTGAGGAACACCGCCGTGCCCGGCACGCGCGCCGGCGGCTTGCGCTCGAGCATGCGCACCAAATCCTCGAGCGGCGTCTCGAGCCGGCGGGTCTTTTCGTAAAGCAGCCGGCTGCCGCGGCGCCACGTATACATCACCAGCATCACTACGCCGCCGATCGCCAGCGGCACCCAGCCGCCCTCCACCACCTTGAGCATGTTGGCCGAAAGGAACGTCAGGTCGATGAGCAGGAACGGCAGCATCAGGGCCAGTGCGGCGAGAAACGACCAGTGCCACAGCCGCCAGATGACGATGAAGGCCATGATGCAGGTGACCACCATGGTGCCGGTGACGGCGATGCCGTAGGCCGACGCCAGCGCGTCCGACGAGCGGAACAGCGCGACCAGGAGCAGCACGCCGGTCAAGAGAAGCCCGTTGACCCGCGGCATATAGATCTGGCCGGCTTGGTGCGCCGAAGTGTGACGGACTTCCAGCCGCGGCAATAGCCCGAGCTGGATCGCCTGGCTGGACAGCGAATAGGCCCCGGTAATCACTGCTTGGCTGGCGATCACCGTCGCCGCGGTGGCCAGCACCACCATGGGGATCTGCGCCCAATCCGGATACATCAGGAAGAACGGACTTTTGACGGCCTGCGGATCGGCGAAAACCAGCGCGCCCTGCCCGAGATAGTTCAGCGCCAATGACGGCAGCACCAGGCAGAGCCAGGCGAGTTGAATCGGCCCGCGGCCGAAATGCCCGAGATCGGCATACAGTGCTTCCGCTCCGGTGACGGCGAGGAACACGGCGCCGAGCGTGACCAGGCCGATCATGCCGTGATGCTGGAGAAAAATGACGCCGTGAACCGGATTGAGCGCCCACAATATGCCGGGATCGGCGGCGATCCACGTCACCCCGGGAATGGCGATGGCGACGAACCAGATCGCGGTGACCGGCCCGAACAGCGCCGCGACCTTGGCGGTGCCGCGCGACTGGAACGCAAACAACACGAGCAGGATCACGATCGTGAGCGGCACGATGTATCCGTGGAACGCCGGCGTAGCGACGTCGAGACCTTCGACCGCCGACAACACCGACAGCGCCGGCGTGATGACGGCATCGCCATAGAACAGCGCCGCGCTGATGATACCGAGCAGTGCTACGACGCTGCCCGCTTTGCTGAACCGGCCGACCGCCCGCGATGCCAGCGCCATCAGGGTCAGCGTGCCGCCCTCGCCGTTATTGTCGGCGCGCAGCAGGATCACGACGTATTTCAACGTCACGGTAATGAATAGCGCCCACAGGATCAACGATACGACGCCGAGGACGGTTTCGCGAGGCAGTTCGCCAGGAGTCGACGCGGACGCGGCGGTGATCGCTACGCGAAAGGCATAAATCGGGCTGGTGCCGATATCGCCATAGACGACGCCGATGCTGCCCAGCGCGAGACCCCAAAGTCCCGCACTGGAACGAGCGCCGGCGCTGCCGTCCACCGGCGTTTCGCTCCCGGCCGGAGCGCTTGCGATGCCTGTCATGAAAATTGAAACAGGGTTTTGCCCTGCTCCTGATACCCGCCCCGTGTCCGGATGCAGGGCGCGCCTATACACCCTCCGTGCCCCAGAGTCATGCGCAACCCGAGGGCAGCGGCAGGCTCCGGCTGGGCCGGTGGCGGACTGGCGCTTTTAAGGCTTCAAATCCGGCGGAACCGGCGGCGCCTCGCGCCTCATGGTGATGGTGACGCGGCGATTGGCGGCCATGAAGGGATCGTCGGGGAACAGCGGATCGGTGTCGGCCTTGCCGGCAATCTCGTAGAAATTGGCCGACGGATAGCCCTGCTCTTCGAGGATCTGCCGCACCGCATTGGCGCGGTCCACCGACAGGCTCCACGGCCCGTAACCGGGCTGCGGCGCGGTCCGGGTCGCCGACGTATGGCCGGTGATGGACACCCGGTACGGCGTCGCCTTGAGCGGGCCGGCGAGTTTTTGGATGATGACGCGGGTGCGCTCGTAGGGCTCCTTGGCGCCTTCCGGGAACATCGAGCGGCCGTCCTGGTCGACGATCTCGATATTGAGCCCCTCCTTGGTCTCCTCGACCATGATGTGCTTGGAGGCCTCGGTGAGCTCCGGCATGTCTTGCAGCGCCTGGCGCAGCGAGGCTGCGGCGAGCGCAAAAGCCTGGTCGTTCTTGAAGTGCGCGCCGAATTCGCGATTGTGGTCGCGCTCGTCCGGGGTCGGGTTGGCGGAGGCGTCCTCGGGCTGGATATGGGCCGCGTTTTTCAGCTTCGCCCGGGTCGGCAGGCCGTCGACCTCGATGATGCCGGAATAGCGCACATTGGTCTGCACGCCGAAGGCGTCCCGCATCGAGCCGGCGACGATTTGCAGTTTTTGCTGGTCCTGGTTGGAGAACGCCACCAGCATGACGAAGAAGCTCACCAACAGACCCATCAGGTCGGCGAAGGTGACGAACCAACCGTGGCCGCCGCCATGAGCTTCCTTGCGCCGCGCCATGGGTTATGCGCTCCGCCGCCCGGTCAGGCCGGGACCGGCTCCGGCTCTTCGTGCCGGTGCTTTTCCGGGAGATACGCCAGCAGCATTTCGCGCACCAAGGTGGGGCTCTTGGAATCGCGCATCATCAGCACGCCGTCGATGATCAAGGTGCGATTGATCTCCTCGTCGACCAGCTTGAGATGCAGCTTGTCGGCGATCGGCAGGCACATCAGGTTGGCCACCACCGCGCCATAGAGCGTCGCCAACAGCGCCGTCGCCATGAACGGGCCGAGTTTCGACGGATCGGTCATGTTGGCGAACATCTGCACCATGCCGACCAAGGTGCCGATCATGCCGAAGGCCGGCGCGCAGTCGCCGACCGCGCGATAGATCTTCTGCCCCTCGTCGAGATGGGTGAGGAAGTTGTCGCGGTCGCGCTCGAGATTGTCGCGGATGAAGTTGGCGTCATAGCCGTCGGCAACAAAACGGATGCCCTTGGCCAGGAACGGGTCCTCGATCTCGACCTTTTCCAGGCCGATCGGGCCCTGCTTGCGCGCGATCTCGGCCAGCGCCGCGATCTCGTCGACCAGCTCGCGCTGGGTGGTGCGCCGCATGGTGAAGGCGAACTTGGCGCCGAGCGGCAGGCCGTGGAAGATCGCGGTCAGCGGGAAACGGATCAGAGTGGCGGAAAACGACCCGCCGAATATGATGATGACGGCGTGATCGCTCACGAACATGCGCAGGTCGCCGCCCATCAACATCAGGGTCGCGACGACGGTCGCCCCGGCGACCAGGCCGAGGCTTGTGGCAATGTCCATGAAACCCGCTCCAACCAGCGTACCGGCAGCCCTAATGGGCCGGCCTCAAGGTACCGTCGCCGCGCTTAAGGGACGGTTACCGGTGGGACTTTGTTGCGGCCCTGCGGCCATTTTTGATATTACTATCCCCGATCGGGGTCCCACGGCCGGTTGGCAGCGTGCCTGATATGGACGATCCAAGCCTCGTCACCTTCGACGCTCCAATAGATGAGATACGGATAGCGGCCTACGGGCAGAACCCGCGTGCCCTGTTCGCCAGCCAGAAGGCCCGCTTGGGGAGACTGTTCGACCAATCGCAAGCCTTGGGTCCTGAGCTTTGGAGGTCGCGATGATCCGCTCTGCATCCGCTTTCTTCTGCTTGGTCGTTCTGTTCGGATTTAGCACGGAGGGCTTTGCTCAAACTTATCGGCAAAAATTAACGTCGGCGGGCATATTCTTTGTCAATGCCGACAAAAATAACCCGAACGTCTGCAATAACGGGCAATCGCTGTGTGGCGCCGGCAATGATGGGGTGACAGCCGCGCAGGCGCTGTCGCCATCGACCCCTTTCGCGACCTTGGCGCAGGCGATATCCGTTGCGGTCAATACCTATGATTTCTCCGGACAGCCGCCGATATTCGATCTCGCTCACGGGACATCGCCGGCTTACGGCGGCGTCGCCTTCGGCAATGGATTGGTCGGCGCAACCGCAATGAAGGTGCGAGGCGATTCAACCGCGCCGACGGCCGTCGGGCTCGTCGCCAATAGCACCGCCGCCGCAATTTGGATGACCCATTTTATTGTGATGCACCTTGAAAATCTGGCGATCGTGGACGGCGGGGGCGCCGTTTATGGCGTCGTGGCCGACGGGTGGGCAGGGCTCGACTTAGGCAATGTCACATGCCAGTCATTCAATCCGGCCGCTTTTTGCGTCCGGCTGTCCAATTACTCACATCTCGAGTGCGAATATCCAAACAACAATCTACCTGGGCTCATAGTTGGCGGCGACATGGGCGGCCTTGTTGATCTTCAGAATAGTTTTTGGAATTGCGGCCCGTCAGGCCCGAATCTTCCGCCCGGTTTTGGCACTGTCTCAATACCAAATCCTGTCACCTTCGCGGTGGCCGGCGTGCGCTCCAAGGGCAATGGATTGCTACAAAATCTCAACGCCAATACGTTCGTCGGCGCAGGTGTTGCCGGCACAATGGGTCCGCGCGCGATATTGCAAGGGCCCGGTTATATGACGACGTCGCCAGTGGCGAGCGCAACCTGTGACCAAATATTCAAGTGGAACGGCGCCCCGTGTCAGTTGACGCAAGGATTCCACGATGATGCCGGCGAATAAAATAGAGCATGCTTATCCGGTTGTTGCCCACAGCCCTACATCTTGTGGTCATGGCAGCCCCGTGACCATCGCGGAAAAAACCAGCACAATAGGTACAAATCCATCCGGCCCAGTGCCGTGCGTTTTCCAGGGAGACCATCCATGCGTCACATCGGCCACTTCATCGGCGGCAAGGAGGTCAACGGCGCTTCGGGGCGGCAAGGCGACGTGTTCAATCCCAATACCGGCGAGGTGCAGGCCAAGGTGGCGCTCGCCAATAAAACCGAGGTCGAGAAGGCCATCGCCAATGCCGAGGCGGCGTTCCCGGCCTGGGCCGCCACCAATCCGCAGCGCCGCGCCCGGGTCATGTTCAAGTTTTTGGAGCTGATCCAGGGCGAGTATGACGATCTGGCGCGGCTGCTCTCCTCCGAGCACGGCAAGACCTTTGCCGACGCCAAGGGCGACATCCAGCGCGGGCTGGAAGTGGTCGAGTTCGCCTGCGGCATCCCGAACTTGATAAAGGGCGAATATAGCGAGGGTGCCGGTCCCGGCATCGATCTTTACTCGATGCGCCAGCCGCTCGGCGTTGTCGCCGGCATTACGCCGTTCAATTTTCCGGCCATGATCCCGTTGTGGAAATGCGCCCCGGCGATCGCCTGCGGCAACGCTTTCATCCTCAAACCGTCGGAGCGCGATCCGTCGGTGCCGATGCGCATCGGGGAGCTGTTTTTGAAAGCCGGACTGCCGCCGGGCGTGCTCAATGTCGTCAACGGCGACAAGGAGGCGGTGGACACCTTGCTCACCGATCCGCGCGTAAAAGCCATCGGCTTTGTCGGCTCGTCGTCGATTGCCGAATATATTTACGCAACCGGCACCGCCCACGGGAAACGGGTGCAATGTTTCGGCGGCGCCAAGAACCACATGATCGTCATGCCCGACGCCGACATGGACCAGGCAGTCGATGCGCTGATCGGCGCCGGCTACGGTTCCGCCGGCGAGCGCTGCATGGCGGTGTCGGTCGCGGTGCCGGTCGGCAAGAAGACCGCCGACATATTGGTCGAAAAACTGATCCCGCGGGTCGAGGGCCTCAAGATCGGCCCTTCGACCGACACCCAGGCCGACTACGGCCCGATGGTGACCAAGCAACTGCTCGACAAAGTGCGTGGCTATATCGATCAGGGCGTCAAGGAAGGCGCCAAGCTCGTGGTCGACGGTCGCAACTTCAAGCTCCAGGGCTATGAGAAGGGCAATTTCATCGGCGGCTGCCTGTTCGACGACGTCAAGCCGGATATGACGATCTACAAGGAGGAGATTTTCGGCCCCGTGCTCTCGGTGGTGCGCGCCAAGGATTACGAGGAAGCGGTGCGGCTGCCATCGGAGCACGAATACGGCAATGGCGTCGCCATCTTCACCCGCGACGGCGACACCGCGCGCGATTTTGCGAGCCGCGTCCAGGTCGGCATGGTCGGCGTCAACTTCGCCATTCCGGTGCCGCTGTCCTATTACACCTTCGGCGGCTGGAAGCGTTCCGGCTTCGGCGACCTCAACCAGCACGGCCCGGATTCGATCCGCTTCTACACCAAGACCAAGACGGTGACCGCGCGCTGGCCGTCTGGCACCAAGGAAGGCGCCGAATTCGTCATCCCGACGATGCGGTGACGATGAGCGATTTGATGCGCGTGAGGTCTTTGAGCTGGCACAGCGCGAAAGCCGCCGCGGCTTTGCTCGTGCTTGCCACGCTCGCGGCCTGCGCCAGCGCGCCAAAACCCGAGCCGCCGGCGGTCGCGGCTGCACCGCCGCCCTCCCCGCCGCCGCCGACGCCTCCGCCGATCGATCTCGCCGGACGTTGGCGGCTTACTGCCGCCGCGGGCGGCGCCTGCTTCATGACGCTCGGCGACGCGCCCGGCGCCACGCAAGGCACCATCGCGCCCGAGGGCGGTTGTCCCGGCAATTTCTTCACCAGCCGCAAGTGGACCTTCGAGCACGACGTGCTGATCATTCGCGACCATAAGGGCCAGCCGCTGGCGCAGCTGTCGTTCACCGGCGGACATTTCGAAGGCCAGGACGACAAGATCGGCACGCTGTCGCTGTCGCATTAAATCATCTCAGGAAAAAACATGCCCGAATATCAGCTGCACTGCTTCGCCCAGTCCGGCAACGCGTACCGCGCCGCGCTGATGCTCAATCTGATCGGCGCCGATTGGCAGCCGGTGTTCGTCGACTTCTTCGGCAAAGGCGTGCAGCGCTCGCCGGAATGGCGCAACAGCGTCAACGAAATGGGCGAGGCGCCGGTGCTCGTCCACGGCGCGAAAAAATTGAGCCAGTCCGGAGTGATCCTGACATATCTCGCCGAGCATTCCCAAAAATTCCTGCCGCGCGGCGAGGACGAGCGGCTTGAAGCGCTGCGCTGGATCATTTTCGACAATCAGAAGGTCAACGGCTTTCTCGGGCCGTATCGCTTCCTGCGCAATTTTGCCAAACCCGCCGGCCATCCGGCGGTGATGGAATTTCTTAAAGGCCGCATCGACAATACGCTCGGCATCGTCGACAAGCGCCTCGCCGGCCGCCCCTACATTCTCGGCTCCGAGCCGACTATCGCCGACCTGTCGCTGGTGGCCTACCTTTATTATCCGCCCGAAGAATTCGGCTTCGATATTCCGGCCACGCACAAAAACATCGCCGCCTGGCTCGATCGCATCAAGGCGCTGCCGGGCTGGAAACATCCCTACGAGCTGATGCCCGGCCATCCGCTGCCGCAGTGACTGATGCCTACAGCGGAATATCGAGAGTCTTTGGCGGCGGCGGGTGCACCGGCACGGGTGCCGCCGCGACTGGCGGCGGCGGTGCTGCGGCAGGCGGTGGACTTGCAACGGGTGCTGGAGGCGGCGCGGCCGCAGCGGGCGACGGGGCCGGAGCAGGATTTGGAGCCGGCGTTACCGAAGCAGTCGCCGGCGCCGGCGCCGGTTGAGCGATTGGTGCCGCCGGCTTGACCGCCGGGGCGGGCGATGGCGCGGCGGCGGTCGGCGCGGGCGTCGACTGGGTTGCTGGCGTGGTGGCAGACACCGTCGGCTTGACTGCGGGCTTTGGCGGCGCTGGCGTCGAAGGTGTCGGCGTTGACGAGGTCGCCTCGACTTTCGGCGGCGTTGTCGCGTCGGCTTTGGCTTCCGCGGGTTGTTGCGGCTCCCGCGCCGGCTGTGGCGGTTGCGGTTCAGGCTCGTTGACGTATTTCGCCAACAGGCCGCGGGCATTGGCGAGGAGCTTGCCGCCGTCGACCTTGTGCTCCTTCATGTCTTTCAGCCAGGCCTCGATCACCGGCTCGGTGGCCTTGCGCCAACGCGCGACGGCTTCGGGCAACAGCGTGGTGATCGGATCGCCGCGGCCGCCGACCATGTCAACGACGGCCGCAGCCTGCACGTCCCACATGCCGCCGGCGATGGTCGCCGCGGGCTGGCCGGAATTGTTGTCGATGACGGTTTTCAGATCGCGCGGCAGCTTGTCGTAGGTTGCCTTGTTCATCGCCAGCACGAACGTGGTCGTGCTCAGCGACGAATCGGAAAACTCGGTGTGGGTCTTGAGCAGGTCGTTGAGCTTGAAGGTCGGCACCATGTCCCACGGATCGACGCCGCCGTCGATCACATGCTGGCTGATCGCCAGCGGCAATTGCGCGCTCGGCATCGGCACGGCGACCGCGCCGAGCCAATGCACCGCTTGGACGGTGAAGCGGGTCTGCACGTGCAGCCGCAAATCCCGCATCTCCTCGATGGTGCGGACCGGCCGGTTGGCATGCAGCACGCCGCGGTCGGAAGTGGAGAAGCAGATCGGGCGCACTTCGCGGAATTCATCGGCCAAGTTTGCGCGCGCGTAATCCTCGACTGCCTTCGAGCTCACCAGCGCCCGGCGCGACGGCACGAACGGCAGCTCGAACGCCTCGATCTTCGGGAATCGCCCCGGCGTATTGCTGGGCTGCGCCCACGCTAAATCCACGACCCCGTCGCGCGCCTGGTCGAACAGATCCGCCGGCGCGCCGCCGAGCTGCATCGAGGGAAACAGATCGATGCGGATGCGTCCGCCCGATTGCGCCTCGACCTGGCGCGCCCACGGCGCCAGAAATTTGTCGTGCGCGCTCGACACCGCGGAGAATGCGTGATGCAGCTTGAGCGAAAATTGCGGCGCGTCGGCGAAGGCGACGCGCATGACGGCCGGAACCGCCACCGACGCCATGGTCGAGGCCAGAAAGGTGCGGCGCGCAACACGCATGCTTTATCTCTCGCCGCTATTCACAGGCGCTAACGATACGGCTCAATTGAGGCGCGACGGGCGGTCTTCGTTGTCGGCGGCCGGGACGATGCTGACTGCGGCGCCGGCGGATTCCGGCGCTGTAGCCAGCGCCGCCTCGCCCCGGCTCTCGCGCGTGCGCCGCTCGTAGCCACGGTGTGACAAATATCCGAACGGCAGAGCGCCGAGGTAAGCCAGCGTCCCCGCGGTGAGGATGATCCACGGATAAGTGATCAACAGCGCGATGAACAGCACCGCCACGACCACGGCCGGCCCGACCATGTCCGGCGGCACGCGGGTGCCGACGCGCTTGCCGGAAAACACCGGCAGCCGCGACACCATCAGCGAAGCGATGGCCAGCGTGTAGACCAGCGTCAACCAGCTCAGCCATTGCGTGCGCGGCAGGCCGAGCAACGCCACATAGATCGGCAGCAGCACGGTGATGGCGCCGGCCGGCGCCGGCACGCCGACGAAGAAATTGCTGGCCCAGGCCGGCTTGTCCGGATCGTCGACCATCACGTTGAAGCGGGCGAGCCGCAACGCGGCGCAGATGGCGAATACCATGGCGGCGATCCAGCCCGCGGATTTGAGATCGTGCAGGCCCCAGAAATAAAGGATCAGCGCCGGCGCGACGCCGAAATTGACGAAGTCGGCCAGGCTGTCGAGCTCGGCGCCAAAGCGCGAGGTGCCTTTGAGGAACCGCGCCAGTCGGCCGTCGATGCCGTCGAGAAACGCGGCGAACACGATCGCGGCAAGCGCCAGCACATAGCGGTTCTCGAACGCCATGCGGATCGCAGTCAGGCCAGCGCAGAGCGCCAACAGCGTGATGATGTTCGGCACCAGGGTGCGCACGGGAATGCGGCGGAAGCGCCGCTTCGGCAAGCGCAGGCGTGGGCCGCCGTAACGAGGCGGAGGCATGGACATGGGCCATTATAGCCGCTCCGGCGAGGCCCGGCCACGCAGCGCGACAATTCGGTTAACCCTTTATCAGGCCTTGCAAAATGTCCGGCCGCCTAGGCGGCACGCAGGTTCGCGAGCACGGTTTCGCCGGCGATCGCGGTCTGTCCCTCGCTGACCAGCACGCGCGCGCCTTCGGGCAGATAGACGTCCACCCGCGAGCCGAAGCGGATCATGCCGATGCGCGCGCCTGCGGCGACCGCCTCGCCCTCGCGCGCGAACGGCACGATGCGCCGCGCCACCAGGCCCGCGATCTGGATCACAGCGAGGCGTTGGCCGGCAATCGTGGCGATGACGAAGGCATTGCGCTCGTTGTCCTCGCTGGCCTTGTCGAGATCGGCGCTTAAAAATTTGCCGGCGCGATAGACGATGCGTTCGATGCGGCCGGCCACCGGGCTGCGATTCACGTGGCAATCGAAAACGCTCATGAAAATGGAAATGCGCGGCAGCGGCCGCGTGCCGAGCTCGAGCTCCTGCGGCGGCACGGCGTTGGCGATCTGGCTCAAGCGGCCGTCGGCCGGCGCCACGACGATGCCGTCGCGCATCGGCGTCACCCGCGGCGGATCGCGAAAGAAATAGGCGCACCATGCCGTCGCCACCGTGCCGAGCCAGCCGAGCGGCGGCCAGAACCAAAACAAAATGAGGCTCACCAGCGCAAAGCCGCCGATGAACGGATAGCCCTGCGGATGGATCGGCGCCAACTGCGAGCGGATGGATTTGAAGACGGACATTGGTTTTGTTTCCCGTCACCCTGAGGTGCGAGCGAAGCGAGCCTCGAAGGGCGACGGCCCGGGCCGTGCATCCTTCGAGGGCCGCTTCGCGGCCACCTCAGGATGACGGGCATAAGGGCTATCACTCTGCGGCATCGGCAGTGTGCACGAGTTCAACTTGTGATTCCGTTTCATCGCTCACCCCCGGCGGATTGCGATTGGGTGCCGCGCCGTCGTCGCCGACCTCGGCCAACAGCTCGCGCGCCTTGGCCGCCTCGCGCTGCCGGTTCCACATGCTGGCATAGAGGCCGCCTTGCACCAGCAGTTCCTGATGGGTGCCGCGCTCGACGATGACGCCGTCGTCGAGCACTAAAATCATGTCGGCGCCGACGATGGTCGACAGCCGGTGTGCGATCACCAGCGTGGTGCGGCCGCGGGCGACGCGGTCGAGTTCGTCCTGGATGTCCCGCTCGGTGTGGCTGTCGAGCGCCGAAGTTGCTTCGTCGAGCAACAGGATCGGCGGGCCTTTGAGGATGGTGCGGGCGATGGCGACGCGCTGTTTTTCGCCGCCTGACAGTTTCAGGCCGCGTTCGCCGACTTCGGTCTCATAACCCTTCGGCGAACGGCGGATGAAATCGTCGATCTGCGCCTGGCGCGCCGCCTCCTCGACCTCGGCATCGCTGGCGTCCCAGCGGCCGTAGCGGATGTTGTAGCGGACGGTGTCGTTGAAGAGCACGGTGTCCTGCGGCACCATGCCGATCGCGGCGCGCAGCGAAACCTGCGTCACGTCGCGGATGTCCTGGCCGTCGATCAGGATGCGGCCTGAGGTGACTTCGTAGAAGCGGAAGAGGAGCCGCGAGATCGTCGACTTGCCGGCGCCCGACGGTCCGACGATGGCCACCGTATGCCCGGCAGCGACATCGAAGCTGACGCCTTTGAGGATCGGCCGCGCCGGCTCGTAGGCGAACGAGACGTCGTCGAAGCGGATGGTGCCGGCCTGCACCTGCAGCGGTTTGGCGCCCGGTCTGTCCTCGATCTCGGGCTTGCGCGACAGCATCGAGAACATGATCTCGATGTCGATGACTGCCTGTTTGATCTCGCGATAAACCAGCCCCATGAAATTGAGCGGCTGGTAGAGCTGGATCATCATGGCATTGATCATGACGAAATCGCCGACGGTGTTGGTGCCGTGCTCGATGCCGTAGGCGCATAGCACCATGGTGGCGGCGAGCCCGAGCGTGAACACCGCCGCCTGCCCGGCATTGAGGACGGCGAGCGAGACGTAAGCCTTGACGCTTGCTTCCTCGTAGCGCGCCATCGAGCGGTCGTAGCGTTTGGCCTCGCGCTCCTCGGCGGAGAAATATTTGACCGTCTCGTAGTTGAGCAGCGAATCGATCGCCTTGGCGTTGGCGTCGGTATCGCTCGAATTCATCTCGCGGCGGATATTGATGCGCCATTCGGTAGCCAGATAGGTGAACCACATATAGAGCGCGACCGTGATCGTGATGACGACGACGTAGCGCCAATCGAAGTGGAACAGCAGCACGGCGACGATCAGCACCAGTTCGACGATGGTCGGCGCCAGTTGCAGCAGCACCATGCGCACGATGGTCTCGATGGCGTTGCGGCCGCGTTCGAGAACGCGGGTGAGCCCGCCGGTCTTGCGCTCCAGATGAAAACGCAGCGACAACAGATGCATGTGCTCGAATGTGAGCATCGCTAGCCGCCGCACCGCGTTCATCGCCACCTTGGCGAAAATGCCGTCGCGCAATTGCGTCAGCGCCGCCATCAGGATGCGCATGCCGCCATAGGCCAGCGTCATCATCACCGGCGTCGCCAGCGCCCAGGCGATGATGTTGTCGGGCCCGAGCGGCGCGGTGCCGTTGCCGGCCAGCGCATCGGTCGCCCATTTGAAGGTGAACGGCACCGCGACGGTGGCGAGCTTGGCGACGAACAGCAGCACGGTGGCGAAGATCACGCGATCTTTAAGGTCGCGCCGGTCAGCCGGCCAGATATAGGGCCACAAATGCGCGAGAGTGCGCAGCATGGCGCCGCTCTCGGCGGTCACCTCGCGTTTGGGCGCTGATCGTTGGAAATCTCTCATTGAAGCCCGGGCCTGAACCGGCCGCGCGGGCCGCCTCCACACGTGTTTTCCGTCATATAGAGTGTTTTACCGCGCTCTGCACCGGAAAGCGGCTCCCAAAGCGCTTGCGGCGCGGACGAATCGACGCCACATAGTCCTTTTAGTGAGAAGTGACTCCATGAGCAAAATCAATGCGCTGTGCGTCTATTGCGGATCGAGCCCGGGGACCGATCCGGCCTTTGCCGAGACCGCGCGCGCGTTTGGCAAAATCCTCGCCGAAAACGGTATCCGGCTCGTATATGGCGGCGGCTCGACCGGCCTGATGGGCGCGCTGGCCGATGCCGTGCTCAAAAACGGCGGCGACGTGACCGGCATCATTCCCGAATTTTTGACCAACCGCGAAAAGCCGCGGCGGCTCGCCCAAGAGCTGATCGTCACCCGCGACATGCACGAGCGCAAACGCAAGATGTTCGAGCGCGCCGACGGGTTCGTCGCGTTGCCGGGCGGCATCGGCACGCTCGAGGAACTGGTCGAGCAGCTCACCTGGGCGCAACTCGGCCGCCACAAGAAGCCGATCCTGCTCGCCAACATCAAAGGCTATTGGGATCCGCTGCTGACGCTGATCGATCATATGCGGGCGCAGGAATTTCTTCCGGCAGCGCCGCGGGTCGATTGCCTCGTCGCCGACAGGGTCGAAGACATTCTGCCGAAACTGCGGAAAGCCGCCCGCGATGTGACTGACGCTGAAAAGACGATGGCGGTCCCGGCCGAGCGGATGTAAACGGCGCTATTTCGCGTCCTTCAAAAACGTCACCGCCTCGATGCGGTTGCCGTCCCAATCGCGGATGAAGGCGGCGTAATAGTGCGGCGAATATTCGTGCCGCATGCCAGGCGCGCCGTCGGAGTGAGCGCCGGCGGCAAGGGCCGCGGCGTGAAACGCATCGACCGCTTTGGTATCCGGCGCGCGCAGCGCGACGTGGGCGCCGGCGTCTTCCGGCAGCGGTTTTTGCTGGGCGCGCTCGTTGATCCAGAATTCCGGATAGGTTTTTCCAAAACCGACGGTCTTCGGCGCCGCGCGCACCGGCGTCATGCCGAGCGGCGCCAGCAAGGCCTCATAGAACCGCGCCGAGGCCTTGATGTCGCGCACGGCGATGGAGATGTGATCGATCATGGCGGCTCCCTTTGCTTAACCCCTCCCCCTTGTGGGGAGGGGTAGGGGTGGGGGTCGAGAGGTTTTACGCCGGCGTCGACGGGCATTGCGCATACGTCTAAGAAAGAAACTTCCCTCCCGACCCCCCACCCTGCTCTCCCCCACAAGGGGGGAGGGATAGAAAAAATTCACGCCGGCGCGCCCGACTTCACCAGCTTGTAGATGATGGAATCCATCAATGCCTGAAATGAGGCATCGATGATGTTGGGCGACACGCCGATCGTGGTCCAGTGCTCGCCGCTTTCGTCGGCGCTTTCGATGAGCACGCGGGTGACCGCTTCGGTGCCGGCATTGAGGATACGCACGCGATAATCGGTGAGATCGAGCCCGGTGATAAAGCTCTGGTATTTGCCGAGGTCCTTGCGCAGCGCGAGATCGAGCGCATTGACCGGGCCAATACCTTCGGACACCGAGATCAATGTGTCGTCGCCGACTTTGATCTTGACCACGGCTTGGCTGACGGTCACGCGTTCGCCTTTGGCATTGACGCGCTGCTCGACATTGACATCGAACTTTTCCACCTCGAAATAATGCGGCACCTTGCCGAGCATGCGCCGCGCCAGAAGCTCGAACGAGGCGTCGGCCGCTTCATAGGCATAGCCGATCGCCTCGCGGTCTTTCACTTCGTCGAGCAGGCGGATGACGCGCGGATCGTCCTTGTCGACCGACAGCCCGATGCGTTCGAGCTCGGCCAGCACGTTGGAGCGGCCGGATTGATCGGAGACCAACAATTTGCGCCGGTTGCCGACGGTTTCCGGCGCGACGTGCTCGTAGGTCGCCGGCTCCTTCATGATCGCGGAGGCATGAATGCCGGCCTTGGTGGCGAAGGCGCTTTCGCCGACATAGGGCGCGTGGCGGTCGGGCGCGCGGTTGAGCATCTCGTCGAGCGTATGCGAGACGTGGGCGAGAGTGTGCAGCTTTTCGTCCGGGACGCCGATGTCGAATTGTTGCGAGAACTCGGCTTTCAGTTTCAGCGTCGGAATGATCGAGACCAGATTGGCATTGCCGCAGCGCTCGCCGAGCCCGTTGAGCGTGCCCTGGATCTGGCGCGCGCCGGCGCGCACCGCGGCAAACGAATTCGCCACCGCCTGCTCGGTGTCATTATGGGCATGGATGCCGACGTGATCGCCGGGGATGATTTTGCAAACTTCGCCGACGATCTTTTCCACCTCGTGCGGCAGCGTGCCGCCATTGGTGTCGCACAGCACCACCCAGCGCGCGCCTTCGTCGTAGGCGGCCTTGGCGCTAGCCAGCGCGTAAGCGGGATTGGCCTTATAGCCGTCGAAGAAATGCTCGCAGTCGAGCAGCACCTCGCGGCCTTTGGCTTTTGCCGCGCGCACGCTGTCGCGGATCGAGGCCAGCATCTCGTCCTCGGTGGTCTCCAGCGCCACGCGCACGTGATAATCCCAGGCCTTTGCCACGAAGCAGATGGCATCGGCCTGCGCATCGAGCAGCGCGACCAGGCCGGGATCGTTCGATACCGAGCGGCCGGGTCGCCGCGTCATGCCGAAGGCGGTGAGGCAGGTGCGCAGCGGCCGCCTCTCGGCGAAGAAATTGGTGTCGGTCGGATTGGCGCCGGGATAGCCGGCCTCGACATAATCGATGCCGAGATCGTCGAGCATGCGGGCGATGACGAGCTTGTCGGCCAGCGTGAAATCGACGCCGTTGGTCTGCGCGCCGTCGCGCAGCGTGGTGTCGAACAGATAAAGGCGTTCACGCGGCATGATACATACTCACCACAGATAATAGTTGGACGCCAACGCCACCGCGATCACGATGGCGATGAGCGCAATCACGACGTGGTGGGTGCGCATGCCGAGAAATGTCGAGTTTTGAGGTGCCGAGCCTTTGTGTGCCATGGTGCTAACCGCGATAAAGCCGATAGACGGTGTAGAACGACATGGCGACCGCGGCGGCGATCACCGCGTATTTCAGGATCAGATAATAGAGCCAGTGGCGCGGGAACGGCGTGTCGGGACGTTTCATGGCGCGCTTCCCTTCGCTGCGAGCGGTTTGGTCATGGTGGTATTGGCGAGCCATTCGCCGGCGCGCAACACGGTGTTGCGGCTCTTGGCGACATAGCCGCGCTTCTCGAAAAAGCCGCTCGCCGTGTCGCTCGCCTCGACGGCGACTTCTTTGGCGCCGCGGGCGGCGGCAAGTTTCTCCAGCGCATCGCACAGCATGGAGCCGGCGCCCTGCCCGGCCGCCGCCGGATGCACATAGAGCATGTCGATGCGCGTATTGTCGGCGAGCGAAGCGAAGCCGACCGGAGAGCCGGCGAACGTCGCCACCAGCGTCAGCTCGGCGGCAAGTTTTGCGCCGAACGCATCCAGATCGTCGGCTGTTTCCGCCCACGCCTCCTGCTGCGCCTCGCTGTAATCCTCCGCGGTAAGCTCCTCGATGCTGGCGCGGAAAATTTCCGCGAGCAGCGGCACGTCCGCCGGCAGCAGCGGGCGCATGGCGAGTTGTGGTTGGGGGCGAGCGATCATGGCCAGTCTTTGACATCCAGCGTTTCCGCAAGCAGCGTCGCGACGCCGTCGATATTCCTCATCACCTCGTTGTTCCAAAATCGCAATACGCGATAGCCGTTCGCCGCGAACCAGCGATCGCGACGCTGGTCGGCTATGGAGTCGGCGTGTTGCCCGCCGTCCACTTCGATGACCAAGCGCCGTTCGAAGCAGACGAAGTCGGCGATAAATCTTCCGATCGGAACCTGACGGCGAAACTTGAATTTCGCAAATCTTCGATCGCGGAGCACGAACCACAGCTTGCGCTCGGCAACCGTCATCCGCTTCCGCAACTCCAGCGCCCGCCGCCGCATCTCCAAGTCGATCGACGTCGCGCCGGTGAGACGGCGCCCCTTGCCCTCTCCCCTTGCGGGAGAGGACAGCCGCGAGCGCAGCGAGCGGCAGGCTGAGGGCTCGGGAATCCCGGCGACCGCAGGGATTCTCAGGCCCTCACCCGCCTCGCTTCGCGAGGCGCCCTCTCCCGCAAGGGGAGAGGGCTTTGGCACGCGCTTTTCGCTCATCGCGCGATCTCCCAGGTGGTGCCGTCCTTGGTGTCTTTCAGTACGACGCCCATAGCGGCAAGCTCGTCGCGGATACGATCGGATTTGGTAAAATCTTTGGCCTTCCGAGCAGCGAGACGCCTCTCGATGGCGCGGTTGATCGCTTCAACATCATTTCGAGCCGCTACAGCAGACCAACTCTGGCCTGGGGCAAGATACCTCAAATAGACGTCGCGATTCTCGTAGACCCGTTTCGCGGCTTCTATGCCAAGACCAACCCCTTGCCGCCTCACCCAATCACTCGAGTTGATGGCGTTCAAAAGGCCAAAGTCACCTTCTGCATCGGCAAGTAGACCACCCCGCCGAATCAAAGGAAGTACCTCATCCTCGAAGTCTCGAAACACTCCGAGAAATACAAGTGAGTCCATTAGGCTTTGTGAATCTTCATCGTTTTTATGTGCGGATTTACTCAGGCGATGCAAGTAACCGATTGCTGCCGGGGTGTTCAAATCATCACTCAGAATTTCAACTAACTCTTGCGTTGGTTCGGCTCTTGTATTTTTGGGAATTGAACCCAGCGATCCTTTAAATAGATCCTCAACGATCCGACTGGCTTCAAGACTCTGATCATTGGTCCAATTGATTGGTTGTCTGTAGTGCGTCATCAGCATCTGCAAACGAACTACGTCACCCGGCTGATCTGTGAGTAAGTTGTTGATCGTAACGAAATTCCCCTCGGACTTCGACATCTTCTCGCCTTCGACCTGCAAGAAGCCGTTGTGCATCCAATAATTCGCCATCACCGGCGTTTGGAAGGCGCAGCGCGATTGAGCTATTTCGTTTTCGTGGTGCGGGAAGACGAGATCGATGCCGCCGCCGTGGATGTCGAAGGTTTCGCCGAGATGCTTCCATGACATCGCCGAGCACTCAATATGCCAGCCCGGCCGGCCCGGCGTCTTGATGCCGGCGGGCGACGGCCAGGCCGGCTCGCCGGGTTTCGACGGCTTCCAGAGAACAAAGTCCATGGCGTCGCGTTTGTAGGGCGCGACCTCGATGCGGGCGCCGGCGATCATCTCGTCGAGCGGGCGTTTCGACAGCCGGCCGTAATCCGCCATCGACGGCACGCTGAACAGCACGTTGTCTTCGGCGACATACGCATTGTTAGATGCCACCAGCCGGTCGATCAGCGCGCGCATTTCGGCGATGTGCTCGGTTGCGCGCGGCTCGACGGTCGGCGGCAGGCAGCCCAGCGCTGCGACATCTTCGTGGAATTGCCGGTCGGTTTTCTCGGTGACCTTGCGGATCGCCTCGTTCAGCGGCAGGTCCGGATATTCCTCCGCCGCGCGGGCGTTGATCTTGTCGTCGACGTCGGTGATGTTGCGCACATAGGTGACGTGATCGTCGCCGTAGATATGGCGCAGCAGGCGGAACAGCACGTCGAACACGATCACCGGCCGCGCATTGCCGATATGGGCAAAATCGTAGACCGTCGGCCCGCACACATACATGCGCACATTGGCCGGATCGAGCGGCGCAAAAACGCGCTTCTCGCGCATGAGCGTATCGTAGAGTTTCAGGTCCATCGCATCGAATCGCATTATACGCGCGTTTAAGCGCACCTCGGACCTGCTGGCCGGGCGTCTGTCGGTCTCGATGATGAGAAAAGACGGCCGCAGCCAGCGTTGTCGCTAGCTCATAATCTCCCGGCAGATGCCGCAGATGAGGCCGTTCATGGCCGCGACAATGATCGAGGACGCGTTTTGCGTCAAGGCATCTGCGGCCGGCGCCCAAAGCCCGCTCAGTTAACGCAAGCTTAACCCGGCCGTCGCATTGTCGCTGCCGGGACCCGAAATCGCGGGCGTTTTGGCCCGATTGGGGGAATTTCATGCGTTTCGTGATCGCCGCCGCTGCCCTGGTGCTGTTCGGCACGGCTGCCGCGCAGGCGGAAAAGCGCGTCTTCATCATCGCCAACAATTCCGACGGCTACGGCGTCGACCGCTGCCTCGCCTCGGGCGCCGAATGCGGCACGGCGGTGGCCAACTCGTACTGCAAGTCGCGCGAGTTCGCGCAGGCGCTGTCGTTCAGCAAAGTCGACCGCGACGACATCACCGGCGCCATTCCGTCGAGCGGCCCGGGCTCGTGCCACGGCGCGACCTGCGACAACTTCGTCGCCATCGTCTGCTCGCGCTAAGTTTTTCAGCACTCTATTCGTCATCCTGAGGTGCCCGCGCGAAGCGCGGGCCTCGAAGGATGCTGCTCAGACGCCGAGGCCGTCGCCCTTCGAGGCTCGGCGCGTTGCGTCGAGCACCTCAGGGTGACGGAATAAAAGCGCTTACAGTTCCTTGCCGAGCGCGTGGTCGACCGAGAAGCGGCCGCCGCCCTTGATCAGGAACACCAGCGCGACGATGCCGATCAGAATGGGATATTCCATCCCGCCCTGCGCCCAGAAAAATCCCTTGGCGGAGGTCGCCCACACCGCATTGAGCATGAAGATCAAGATCGCCGCGGCGGCAAAGCGCGTCAGGAAGCCGAAGGCCAGCAGCAGGCCGCCGACGGATTCGGTCAGCGCCACCAAGGCCACCCAGAACACCGCCGGGTGCCATCCCATCTTATCGAAAATGTCGGTGAACTTTTCGAAGCCCAGGCCGCCGAACCAGCCGAACAGCTTTTGGCAGCCGTGCGGAACCAGGATCAATCCCATGGTCAGCCGCAACAGCGGCAGCGCGATCGGATCGAATGCGGCGTAGATGCCGCTGAATGCAGGAACATACGGACGCGGTGCTGTCATATCAGCCATGGATCATCCCCCCAATGCGGCGCCGCTCACGACCGGGCGCCTTTGCGTTGCAAGCCTAGCACCGATACCAACACCATACGAGCAGGTGTATTCATCGGCGGCGGTTGGGAGCCCGCCCAAGGTCGTTGCGTGGGCCCATAAGTTCGGCCAATGTTCCCGCCATGGCACGGAGCAACAAAGCCTCGCTTAGAAACGCCGCGTCCGGTCTGCGGGCGAGCACAGGCGACGCCGCCGACCAGGCGGCGAGCGAGCCGTCCATCGCCAGCGAGCAGGCCCCACTAAAGCTCGAAAAATTCCTGCCCTACCAGCTCAACGTGGTGGCAAGCCTGGTTTCGCTGGCGCTGTCGCGGGTCTATGCGCGCCGCTACGGCATCGGCGTTCCGGAATGGCGGGTGCTGGTGACGCTCGGCCAATACGGCGTCATGACCGGCAAGGCCATCGGCGCCCACACCCATATGCACAAGACCAAAGTATCGCGTGCGGTCGCGCTCATGGAACAGCGCAAGCTTCTGGTGCGGCGCGCCAACCGCGCCGACATGCGCGAATCCTTTCTTTCGCTCACCACGGCGGGACGGGCGATGTACGAAGAAGTGGCGCCGCACGCGCTCGACTTTGCCGGCAGGCTCACGGAGATCCTGACGCCCGCCGATCGCGAAGCGTTCAATCGCGCGCTCAGGCAGCTCACCGAGCGGTCCGCGGAACTGGTCGCCGAGTCGGTGAATGAGACCGACGCCATGGACCGCCAAGATCTTGACCACCAAGATTTCGACCACGACGATTAGGAGGACACGTGAAACTTTATTCCTACTTCCGCTCGTCGGCGGCGTATCGCGTGCGCATCGCGCTCAATCTCAAGGGCATCGCCTACGAGACGGTGTCGGTTCACCTAGTCAAGGACGGCGGCCACAACAAGCGGCCGGAATTCCGCGCCGTCAATCCGCAAATGCGCGTGCCGGTGCTGGTCACGCCGGGCGGCGAGCATTTGCTGCAGTCGCTCGCCATCATCGAATATTTGGACGAGACGCACCCCGAGCCGCCGCTGTTGCCCAAGGACTCGATCGCACGCGCCAAGGTGCGCGCGCTCGCCGACCTGATCGCCTGCGACATCCATCCGCTCAACAATACCAGCCCGCTGCGCTACCTGAAGCATGAGCTGCACCAGGAGCAAAGCGCGATCGATGCCTGGTACCATCATTGGATCATTGCCGGTTTTGAGGCGCTCGAAGCGCTGATCGAGCCCGGGCCTTATGCTTGCGGCAAACAGGTGACGATCGCGGATATCTGCCTGGTGCCGCAGGTCAACAATGCGCGGCGGCTAAAGGTCCCGCTGGACAAGTTCCCCAAGATCGTCGCCGTCGACGCCGCCTGCATGGCGCTGCCCGCTTTCGACCGGGCGCGGCCCGAGAACCAGCCGGATGCGGAATAACTCTCTTTCCCCTCCCCCTTGTGGGGATAGCCAATGAGCGCAATCAAACACTTAGCGCGCTCTTTGACGGCATTGACGGGACGCATTGACGACAGGGGTCTTTACGACTCGTTAACCGTTGCGCGGGCGCTGAGAATATCACCCGCTTAACCTTCCGCAAAAGATCAACTTTCCCGCAACCACTGGCGGTGTATGTTTGCGATGCTCGTTGACGCGAGCAAGAAGGGCATATCCCCGCGCATCCCGCCCGGCCTTGTTGGGCGCTTCGCCCGGACTGTTCTTCACGTACTGAGAAAGGCGCATCCCCGCGCATCCCGGCCGATCTAGGCTCTTGTCGGCCGCATCGCTTGTGACCGCTTTTCTATTCGTAGGCGCAGCCCGGATGCGTTGACGCGCATCCGGGCCACTTGAGCGGGCTACATGCTCAAGGCGGTCTGAGAAAGGCTAACCGGACCCCGAGCTTCACCCACCCCGATCCGATCCTATCCCGGCCGTTTGACGACGGCCACACGTGAGAAAGGCAATCCACAATGGCATTCTCTGAGAACGTCACCGATGCGTTACAGCGTGTGCATGTAGCGACGCGCACGCTCGCCATCGCCCGCAACGTGCAAGAGACGCAACGGATCGTAGGGCACATCCTCGATACGGGCTTTTTAATCGACGACACGATCACGGCGCTTGTGCATCGGCTGCATGAAGCTGAGGCGAACCTTGCCGCGCTGTTGTCGGCGGAAGGCGGCTCGATCACCGATCTTGGCGGCGGCTACACTCTCACGTCGCGCCTCAATGACCGCAGGCGGCTACCGCGCCGGCAATTCGTGTTGCACCGAAACGTGCAAACACCGGCCGGCCGTCGCGCTGCATTGGCGGGGTAGCGTCATGATTACGATCATCGCCTTGTGCGCGGCATATGCGCTTGTGAAATTCGTTCCCGATCACAGCGACGCGCCAGCTATCAAACAATACGGTTGCGATGATGTGGATGCTTGGAGGCGGGCAATCCAAGGTCCGGTTGTCCGCGTCATTGATGGCGGGACCGGCCATGAATGACGTTCATGTCATCCACACAGACTTAGGTCCCCGCGTTGACGAGGAATATATCGGCGACGCGGTGTACGCCTCGCACGACAGCTACCAAATTTGGCTGCGCACTGGCGACGGTAACGACCAGCGCATCGCCTTAGATCGGGGCACCTATAGCGCGCTCGTCCAGTACGCCACACGTCTAGGCTTCCGGCCGTGAGCGCCCCGAAGATGATCGGCAAGCGGTGTGCTTGGAACAAAGGAAAGAAGCTCACCGCTGCACAGCTAGCGACCCGCACAGGTCGCAAGCGTTCCGAAAAGTCACGTGAGCGGATGCGCCAAGCCGCACAGCGACGTGAGGCGCGACGGCTTCGCGTCAAGTTGCATGAGCTTCGCACGCGCCGGCTATTCCCGGACTATCACGCGCTGCAACGCCTTGGGTCACGAATTGAACGAGGCGCACCATGACTGAGCGGCTTCGTGATCTTTCGGCCCGGCGCTACCGTGAGAATGATCTTCGGGCAATACGGCTAGCAGCGTGGCGCCGCTTCCTGTCGGCGTTCCTACTCGGTGTCGCGCTCACAGTGCTTGCCGCTCTCACAATCTCGACGGTTGCGCAGAGGGCTGCGCAGCCGATCACGTCGCCGATTGAGCATGGTTTGCATCGTGACTAAGCGGCGCAAGTTCAAGATTGTGTCGAGACAGGTTGCGCTACGGGGCGGCCTAACTCGATATTTTACGGGGAAGCCGTGCAAGCGTGGGCATGTCGCTGAGCGGCTTGTTTGTGATCGGCAGTGCAAGGAATGTAGCCGCTTAAAAAATCAGCGATTGGGAAAGACCCCGAAAGGTCGCGCTAAGCAATGGCGCGCCAATCATTCACTGAAAGGGCGCGAAGGCCACTGGCGTTACCGGCGCACCGCAAAATTCCATGAAGTGATGCGGCGTTACGATCAATCGCCGAAGGGTCGCGAAAAGGCCCGGCGCTTTTGGCAATCAGAGAAGGGTCGGCAAACGCATCGGCTAGGAAGTCAACGCCACCGCCGAAGCGGGCGCGCCAGTGCGCGTCGCCGGGTGCTTCACCTTGAACGGATCGAAGCCGCGTACAATGCCAGCCCGACACAGGCGAACTACAATCGGTTGATGGCCCTTATTGCTCGTCGCCGACGTGATGGTCGCTGATTTTTCTTTGCCGGCATTTCCCCAACAAATGCCCGAATTCATTGACTAGCCGTCATGTAAACCCGCGTGCAAATCGCACCTATTAAACCGGGTTGAATTTTCCGGCCAATGCGATCACCCTAAACGATAGCGGCCATGGTGCCGCCGCGCGACATGCGTTGTGCGAGAACTAAACAAACCCCCCTCAGAATTCGGATTTGAACTATGGGCAGACTGCGCAAGCGCGCATTGGCGCCGATTGCTTTGTCGCTCGACGCGGCGGCGGAAGCTCTTATGTGCAGACGTAAGGTGCTCAGCGATGCGGTCGTCTTGGGCTATCTGAATTTGTACCAGGACCCGACTTCGCGGCGTCAAAGAGTGCTCGTCGAGGATTTGGTTTCGTACATTCGCGATCACTGGCCGCGTGCCGAAATAAAACGGAGGCTCAAATGAGCGACGTTAGCGAACACAACGAAAAAGTGCTGCGCAAAGCTGAGCGCCTTCAACGCATCCATGAATTGTGGAAAGCAATCCCCGGCACGACTGACGAAATGGCGATTGCAGCAAGCTCGACTCTCGCCGAACGTTTCGATTGGACGGGCAGTGTTCTCAATCTCGACGGCAAGCCGGCAACAGCGGAAGCGGTACGCGAACACTTCGGGAAGAACTACGGGTTCCTCTTTCCGCCGAAGTCAGAGAACGCCGACATGCCAACGGTCGATCCGCAACTTCTCGCATCGGCCCGCGCCGGCAATATGACGGCCAAGTCTCGTCTATTCGTCCAGGTCGGTCGCGATCAAGCAAAGCTCGCCGCCGTGCTCGCCGACAAGTCCAATACTGGC